>Ga0256840_1002203_pt1 | contig 17424 bp, 19 predicted proteins | sample 355202metaG_FD_185969 | JGI IMG/M metagenome (GOLD analysis project Ga0256840, IMG submission 185969) | Hydrothermal vent microbial communities from Mid Atlantic Ridge, Atlantic Ocean - 355-202 | ecosystem: Environmental > Aquatic > Marine > Hydrothermal vents | place: Atlantic Ocean: Mid... | reverse complement strand
GTACGATATTAAAAATAATAAAAATAGCATATACAAACTCCAACAATTCATTACTAAATATCCAAATTCAACTTTTAAATCTCCGGCTGAATTTAGAATTTCTACACTAAGAGAAAAAATAAAAATACAAAAAGAAAAAGAAAGACTTCATAGAGAAAAAAGAAGAAAAGAAGATAGGATACGAGAAAAACAAAGATTAAAAGAAAAACAAAGAAAACAAGATTCATATTATGCTAAAAAATATGTTGGAGAAAAAGTTTGTATGGATGGCACAACAGCATTCATATTGTCAATTACAATTACTGCTTATGTTGAAAAAGTAAATGGAAATAGTATGCAACTTCGTATTTCAGACACAGAAGGAACATCACCATATGTGAATGGCGTAACATTATATAGAAATACATTAATTTGGGATAATTATAGTGATTGGTATAAATGTAACTATTAAGTAATATACTACACCATAAAAAACCAAAAAATATTTTACTAATCGCTGAAAACCTTAAAAGATAAAGTGTTTTCACTTTATCTTTGCTATAATTAATCAATCTTAATATTTAAGAGGAGTTTATCATGCAAGCATTAACAATAAATATTCAAGATGATTTTATTCGAGGATATTGGGGATATTGGGGTCTGGACACAACCCACTACTTTTAAAGATATTGGGGTCTGGACACAACCCACTACTTTTAAAGATATTGGGGTCTGGACACAACCCACTACTTTTAATAACTTTAGAAATAAGCGACTTAGATAATTCAAGATAGTTTGCAATTTCAATTTGAGAGTAACCATCGAAATAAGCTACATGAATAGCACTATTTCTCTTATCAATGCATAAAAATAATGCTATGAGGTAATATGTCTTGATTTAGAACGATTTTTACAAAGATGACCACTTTGTTTTGTTGGTATATTATTATTCCTCTTTTTTAATTTATAGAATTAAATCATAAAAAGTGGAGTTTCAACGGCAGTGATGTAGTTTATAGTTTAAAAACTTTTTCGTTGTATATTTATATTTGATTAACATGCTATTAATAAAACAAGTATAGAATAATAAAATATAAAAGGAGTGAACATGAAACAAAAAAATATAATTTTCACAATGTTAGTTTTTAGTATAAGTTTATTTGCACAAAATTCACAGCAAATGCAAATGCAAATGAATCATTCTAATAATATGCAACCAACTCAAAGTACTCTTAGCGAAGCTGGTCAGGATGCATTTGGCACAATTCAAGAGGTCATTAGAAGACTAAATAGTAATCCAAATACTGATTGGAAAAAAGTTAATCTTGAAGTTCTAAGACAGCACTTAATTGATATGAATGATATGACTTTGCATGTAGATGTAATATCAAAAAAACCAATTAAATACGGAGCACTTATTGTGATTAAACCCAATACCAAAAGATCTAAATCTGCACTAAAGAGAATATTGAAGGCTCATCCAAAGCAATTAAAAATGCAAACAGGATGGGACATGAAGGTTACACAAGATGGTGATACATACATACTCAAAACAACTTCAAATAATAAAAAAGATGTCGATAAGATTAGAGGCTTAGGATACATTGGGCTAATGGCATTTGGTATGCATCATCAAGTACACCATTGGATGATGGCAACAGGAAAAAATCCTCACCACTAAAAGTGGAGAGTCTTGAATGGCACTTACTTAAAGAAAAAACACTTTAAAAAAGAGGAATAAAACTGGCTTTAAAGAAGTATTGTAACCACACGAAATACTCCATAAAGCCAGCAATTCATAACAAAAAACAGTAAAACTAGAACAAAGAAGCTACACCCACTGCCGCTGAATCTCCACTTTTAACCATTATGCCCAACCTAAGTTTAGCTAATTTTATTTTTCTAAAGTCTAAATCTATATTTGGTATAATTGTGTAATATGAAAGATTATCTTTAGGAGTATTTTTGAATAAAGTAAATAAGGTTGGTGAAAGTTTGGATAAAGTAAAAACTCCTTACTATATTTGTGAAGAGAAACTTTTACGAAAAAATCTAGAGCTTTTAAAGAAAGTTGGTACATTAAGTGGAGCAAAAGTGCTTTTAGCTTTGAAAGGTTTTGCTTTTAGTGGATTTTCAAAGTTGGTAAGTGAATATCTTGATGGATGTACATGTAGTGGTCTGCATGAAGCGACATTTGCTAAAGAGTATTTTAGAGGAGAGATTCATACTTATGCACCTGCTTTTAAAGTTGAAGAGATAGATGAGATTTTGGAACTGTCAAATCACATAGTTTTTAATTCTTTTGCTCAGCTTGACAAATATCGTGAGAGTGTAAAAGGTAGGGCTTCTGTTGGGTTACGAATTAACCCTGAGGTTTCAAAAGCTCCTGTTGATATATATAACCCTTGTGGATTGTATAGTCGTTTAGGGATTACAGAGAAAAATTTTGATAGAAAAAACTTGGATGGTGTTGAGGGTTTGCATTTTCATGCTCTTTGTGAGCAAGATGCTGATGCCTTGGAGGTTGTTTTGGAGAGTTTTGAAGAAAAGTTTAGCGATATTATCTCTACATGTAAGTGGGTAAACTTTGGTGGAGGGCATCATATAACAAAAGAGGGTTATGATGTGCAAAAACTCATAAAACTCATAAAAGATTTTAAAACTAAATATGGCGTTGAAATCTATATTGAGCCTGGGGAAGCAGTGGGTTGGCAGACGGGAGCGTTACATGTAAGCGTTTTAGATATAGTAGACAATGGCATGAGAATAGCCATACTAGACAGCTCAGCAGAAGCTCATATGCCAGATACTCTTGCTATGCCATATCGTGCAGAAGTGAGAAATGCAGGCAAAAAAAATGAAAAAAAATATACTTATAGACTAGCTGGCAATACATGTTTGGCAGGTGATATCATGGGAGATTATAGTTTTGATGAGCCTTTGCATGTAGGGCAAAAAATCATATTTGAAGACCAGATACACTATACTATAGTGAAAAATACAACTTTCAATGGAATAAAGCTTCCTGATTTGAAAATACTTCGTGAAAATGGAGAGATAGAGATGGTTAGGGAGTTTGGTTATGAAGAATACAGAAGGAGAAACTAAAATGACATTGGGTGATTTGATAATTGACATAGTTAAACAGCTGGGGGCTAGACATATATTTGGTGTTCCTGGGGATTATAATCTTAGATTTTTGGATTATGTTGTCGAGAGTAAAGATGTAAAGTGGATAGGAAATTGTAATGAACTAAATGCTTCATATGCGGCCGATGGGTATGCTAGAGAAAATGGTGTTGGAGTGCTTGTTACAACTCATGGGGTTGGAGAGCTTAGTGCTGCAAATGGTATAGCAGGAAGTTATGCTCACAATGTTAGTGTTTTACACATAGTTGGCTATCCAAATAGTAGTGTTATAGATGATGATGTTCCTGTTCATCATACGCTTGGAAACTATAGAAAAAATAACTTTTTGGACTCTTTTGCACCTATAACTGGGGCATCTACGATTTTGACGGCTACGAATTATCTTGAAGAGATTCAAAGGGTAGTATCCAATATGCTTACGACTAGAAAACCAGCTTATTTAGGTGTTCCTGTGGATTTGTTGGATATGGATATCTCTCGAAGTATAAAAGATATATCATTTCATTGTAAAAATGGCGATAATCATATGATTGGTGAGCTTGGTGATATTATCATCGAGAAGTTTGAAAAGGCAAAGAAACCTATGTTTTTGCTAGGTATCAATGTGGCACGGTTTGGCTGGAGAGAGATCGTTACCAATGTGCTTGAGAAAACGCAAAGTCAATTTACTACGACATTGATGGGTAAATCTGTTATCAATGAAACAAATATAGCGGAACCAAATTATCTAGGTATCTATGCTGCAGATTATAGTACAGATGGCATAGTGGGGCTTATGCAAAACTCTGATTGTATTATCTCTATTGGCACGGTTGATACGGATATGAATAGTGGTGGTTTTAGTGAAGATGGGATAGATTATGATAATGTCATAACTATAAAACCACAAAGTGTTAAAATAGGCAAGAAAGTATACTCTGGCGTTAGTGTTGATATGCTCTTAGAGTATCTTTTAGAAAATATAAAATACGTAAATCATAAAAAAAATATTAGCGCTTTTTCTGAGTTTGAGGTTGCAGCGGTAGATAAAAAACTAAATCAATGTGAGTTTTGGCCTTATATTGCTCAAAGTATCATAAAAGAGGGCGATATAGTTGTGGCAGAAGCTGGTGCATCTTTGTTTGGACTTCTTCCTTTAAATCTGCCTTCAAAGATAGATTTTGTATCTCAAATTCTTTGGGCGTCTATAGGATATACTCTTCCTGCCGCCATTGGTTCAGCCATAGCTTCACCTCATAGAAGAGTATTGCTTTTTATTGGTGATGGTTCGTTTCAACTTACGGCACAAGAGTTAAGTCTAATCGCAAAATATGATTTAAATATAACTGTGTTTCTTATCAATAATGATGGTTATACTATTGAGCGTGCCATTCATGGGCCAACACAGCCTTACAATGACATATATATGTGGAAGTATTTGGATTTGGCAAAGTCATTGGGAGTGGAAAATACTATGAGTATATCTACATTTAAAGAGCTTTTTGATAGTGAAGAGAGTATACAAAAAGACGGCGCCAAGATGCTAGAGCTGTTTTTTGATAAGATGGATTATCCGCCTTTATTGAAGCAGATTTCAGATAAATTGGCAGAAGCTAACGAGGGCTGATTTTTAGATAAATCTATCATCTGAGCGTTTTTGTGAAACTTCATTGTGGCTTGATTTCATCCAGCCAGATCTTGTTTCGCCCTCAATCTTATCAAAATTTTCTATGTAGGGTTTTATATCTAACAAAGGAGTGCCGTCAAGAATATCAACCCCTTTTATAGTTACTATATTTTCCTTAACTTCTACGAGTTCAACTACTGATAAGCCTATGCTATTAGGGTGCATAGGTGTTCTTGTGGCAAACACACCTCTTTGAGTGTTTGTTTTATCATTAAAAGGTATAACTGATAGTTTATGGTTATTTACTTTGTGAAAATAGTATATAAGATATAAGTGACTAAAACCATCAAGGTCTTTTAGTCCATCTTGAAACTCTTTTTTAAACTCAATTGTTGCTATTGTTTCACTCGCCCCTTTTGGTTGAACTGGCATATTTTCTAGTTCAGCAAAAGGGGAGTGAATGGTTGCAATTTGTCTTAGATTTATCTGCATAGTCTGTTTTTTTATGCTCATTATTTATTTTTGATATTCTTTTCAAAGTGTTCGATATTTAAATATACAAATTTATATGTTACATATATCAAAACAGGCCAAACACAATACCAAATAATCCCAGCTGTATAACTTATAGGTTCCATTGCATATCCTTAATAGTGATGTTTATCAGCCTGAATCTCTTCAGACGTTATTTTTGTTTTATCCATAGCTCTCCATACAACGATGATATATCCAAGAACAATTGGAACCATCAAAGAGACATAACTCATGACGCTTAGAGAATAATGGCTTCCTGAACTATTTTCAATGCTGAGGGAGCTTTGAATGTCACTAAGAGATGGATAGATAGCCGTATTGTTAAATCCTAATATACAAAGAAGACTAAGAACAACAAAAACTGTACCAAAACCACTAAACCAAATCCCTTTTTTGCTACCTTTGAATAGGGATATAAAAATAGCATATAGAACCATAATGGTACCACTTAAAAAAAGTATTAAAAATATCGGCATTGCTAAAAAATTGGATAAAAATTTGTATTCCTCTATGTAAAAACTATCGTTATTGTAACTAAAGCCACTCATAATTAGAAGCATAATAGAGAGCATAACAAAAAAGCCTACAAAAAAGATAGAGTCATTTTTTAACTGTAGTCTTGTCTGTAGTTCAATCTTTGCATGCTCTATATTGTTTAGAAAATACAAAGAAGATTGTACTCTAGCTAAGAAAAATAGAGTCATACCAAATACTACATTAAATGGATTTAAAATAGCTTCTAATCCTCTAGTTTGAAGTGTCCAAGCAGATAAATTCATATCGTTTTTTATGAAATTTCCTCCAGTAAAAAGGCTTCCAAGGACAATCCCGATAAGAATTATACCTAAGCTACCATTTATGAAAAGAAAGGTTTCATAAGTTCTTTTTCCCAAGAAATTGTTCGGTTTTTTTCTGTACTCATAAGATACTGCTTGAATTATAAAACAAAAAAGTATTGCCATCCAAACATAATAAGCACCACTAAAAGTTACAGAATAAAAAAGAGGAAAAGCAGCAAATAGTGCTCCTCCAAACATAACCAAGCCAGTAAAAGCTAACTCCCATTTTCTTCCAAGTGATGCTACTAAAACATCTCTTTCTTCTTCATTTTTGGCTATTTTATAAAGCAGAGTTTGACCACCTTGAACAAATGTAGTAAAAATAAATAAAGCACCTATGAGGGAGATTAAAAACCACCAATACTGCTGAAGTGTTAATAAAGATAAATTTTCAAACATCTAATCTTCCTTGTAACCGATTTTTATTTGCGTTAGCATTATCTTTATCTCAGCTATTAAAAGAGCTGTAAAGACAACAGTAAACAAAGACATAGTAATAATAACAGCATTTGTATCTAACTGAGAAGTTGCGATTCCTACTGGAAGCATATCTTGGATTGCCCAAGGTTGCCTACCGACTTCGGCGACTATCCAGCCAGTTTCTCCTGCTATATATCCTAATGGAATTGAAAATAGCGCTGATCTTAAAAGCAGCTTTTTAGTTTCAATTTTTCCAACCATTGAGAAGTACAACATAAGTAAAAACAGAGCCGTAAACCAGCTCCCTAGTCCTACCATGATGTGAAAACTATAAAATGTTATGCCAATAGGCGGCACGATTTGTTTAGGGTCTTTAAGGTATCCATAGCCTAAGTATTTTTCGTACATTCTAAATTCTTTTAATGCAATTTTTGCACCTTCTTTGTTGCCTATCTTTTTAGTGTCTTTATAGGTTCTCAACGCATTTAAAGCAATCTTTCCTTTTGTCATTTTTACACTTACTGGCTCAATGTTATGCTCTTTGCTACCATAAACAAGCTCATTTATGCCAGGCACAAAAGCATTAAAATCTCTATATCCTAAAAATGATAAGGCATAAGGGATTTCAATCTTCCAGATAAATTCATCTTGTGAAGTATCTCCTATCTCTTTTTTAGTATTTAGTTGTCCAATAGCTACTATGCCTGCTCTTTTTTCACCTTCATATAGCCCTTCCATAGCTGCGAGTTTGAGAGGTTGTTTTAGTGCAACTTCATGTGCTGATTCATCTCCTGTTGTTATCAAAAATATAGAAGTAATCAATCCAAAAGAGGCAGCTACAATGATACTTCTTTTGGCAAATAATACATCGCGTTTTTTAAGCAAATACCAAGAACTTATGCCAACTACAAAGAGTGACCCCATAACATAACCACTACTTATGGTATGCAAAAATTTTGATACTGCTGTTGGATTGAAAACTAAATCAAAGAAGTTTGTCATCTCAAATCTTGCACTATCTACATTAAATTTCATGCCTACTGGGTGTTGCATCCATCCGTTTGCTAAAAGTATCCATAGTGCGGATAGATTTGATCCAATTGCAACAAGCCAAGTTGAAAGAAGGTGTGCTTTTTTTGAAACCTTGTCCCAGCCAAAAAACATAACTGCAAAGAATGTTGATTCCATGAAAAATGCCATTAACCCTTCTATCGCAAGTGGCGCACCAAAAAGATCTCCAACTATCCAAGAATAGTTTGACCAGTTTGTTCCAAATTCAAACTCCATAATAATACCAGTTGCTACACCAATAGCAAAGTTAATAGCAAATAAGCCCATCCAAAATTTGGTAATTTTTTTCCATTCTGGATTACCTGTTTTGACATAAATGGTTTCCATAATAGCAATTATAAATGATAAACCCAATGTTAAAGGCACAAATAACCAATGATAAAGAGCCGTGAGGGCAAACTGTCCACGGGAAAGTTCTACTAAAAGTGAATTATCCATTTTTTCTCCTATTTTGTTATATTTTCTATGACAAAATTTGCTCTATCTTTGTCATTAGAAAATTGTGTTTGTAATATATCTGGAAAGAAAAATAGTTTTAAAACAAAAAAGAAGATAAAAAGCTTTATTGCTATTATGAGCCAAAGTTTTTTGCCTACTTTCATATTTTTGAAACCGTCTATATAAAAGTGAGCTATTTTTGTAAATATAGACATTTATTTTACCCTGATTTTAATTGTGATTACAAGTGCCTTGACCACCACTTTTTTCTAGTTGTCCTTTTAAAAACATTTTTAAACTATCTTGGACAGTTGGACTTGTTTGGTCAAAATACAAATCAAGACCAGCTTCTGCAAATCCTTGGGCAGGACGACCACCAATGCCTCCAACTATAAGTGCATCAGGGTTAAAACTCATGATATTTGTGACCGCATTACTACATGCCCCAGTGTTGTGTCCAGGATTTTCAAATCCTTCTACATCTGTTATAGCATTATCTTCTATGGTAACTATTGTATAGTATTTTGCTTTTCCAAAGTGAGCTCCACGCTTGCTAAGGTATCCTTCATTTTCGTTTGTTGGAAATATTAATTTCATGTCAATTCCTAATATTGCAATTGCAATTTGTTGTTTTTGTAAGCAGTATATGCCTCTTTTAAAGTCATATCTCCTGCACCTATGTACATTTTTACATTTGATCTTTTTAGTATCTCAAGGGCTTTATTGCCAGCCCCATTTCCTGTTATGATTATATCTGGATTTAATTCTAGTACTTTTTTGGAGGTTTGAAGTCCAGCACCATGTTCCATGCTATCAGTTTCGTCATTTGAAATTGTTTTTAGTGTATCAGTTTCTTCATCGTAAGTTACTAGCATCTCCATCCTCCCAAACCTTGCATCCATGGGACTATCCCAATCACTACCTTTTGCCGTAAATACTATCTTCATTTTAAATTCTCCTTGATTTTATTCCACTGCTTTTTTACTAAATTTGCCAATTCGCTATTTTTATCATATTCTATTATTGTTTGGGCTTTTGCCAATGCTTTTGTAAAATTTTCATCATAAGGCAATTTACCAACTAAGCCTATATCTTCTTTTCTTAAAAACTGTTCAATTTTTTTAGTCATATTTTTATTTAAGTCATATTTATTGATGATACAAACTGCTTTAAGATTAAATGTTTTTACAAGTTTGAAAACTCTTTGTAAGTCATGAATCCCTGAAACAGTAGCTTCTGTTACAAGCACTACCAAGTTAGCTCCACTCAAAGATGATATTACAGGGCATCCAATGCCTGGACTACCATCTGTTATGACATATGCTCTATTTTTTTGAAGGGCAAGTATCTTTGCATCTTGTTTTACTTTTGCTACAAGTTTTCCAGAGTTTTCAGCTCCAAACCCAAGCTTTGCATGTACCATTTGAGTACCATTTTTTATATCTGAAGTGTAAATATCACCAGCTTTTTGAATTTTCATCTCTATAGCATTTTGTTGACAAACCTTGCTACAATAGTGACAATCTTCACATGAGATAGGGTCAACCTTGTGTTGTTCATCTTGCACATGTATAGCATCAAATCTACAAACATCAGCACATGCTCCACAATTTGTACAAATATCTTGATCTATAAGGGCAACTTCACCGCTATAAAAATCTCTTTGGTTTTTAAAATTTGCATCTAAAAGAAGATGCATATTTGCAGCATCTACATCACAATCGCAAGCAAGTGCATTGTTCCCTTCAAGATAAGCAAATGCAGCACTCAAAGAAGTTTTTCCTGTTCCGCCTTTACCCGAAATAACTACAATTTCACGCATTTAATTCTCCTATAAAAGTGACTATGTCATCAAGAGAGTCTTTAAAATGTTCAATTTTTTTATAAATCAATTCACCTTTTGAGTATAGTTTTGCTACCTCTTTATCATTTTTTACTTTTGTAATGATTGGTATATTTTCTTTTTTACAATACTCTTCAACACTATTGTCACCAATGCCATAGCGATTGATAATAACACCAAATTTTTTCTTTAACACTTTCATAGTTTCAACTGCCAAAATTAAATCATTGAGTCCAAAAGGGGTTGCTTCAGTTATAAGTATCACGAAATCACTATTTTTACTAGCTTCAATAACAGGACAACTAGTCCCTGGAGGAGCATCAAAAATTTTGATATGTTTTTTATATTTATCACAAGTATATTTTATCGTTTGAGTGATAAGAGGTACCGCCATCTCTTGCCCTAAATCAAGCCTACCTTCTATAAAAGGAAAAGTCTTTGTCTTAAACTCTTTTATCTCACCAATTCTTGTTGGAATCATAGGTAAAGAATCAGTTGGACAAAGTTCACTACAAGCATAACAACTATGGCAAAGTTCAGCAAATACCAATATTTCACTTGGCATAGCTACAATAGCATTAAAATTACAATTTTTTGCACATTCCCCACATAAAGTGCAAGCTTCACTTTCCCAAGTAGGTACCATTTTATTGCTGATTTGAGTGTGAACTAGCTCTGTTTTCAAAAAAAGTGCTGAGTTTGGTTCTTCTACATCCAAATCAGTTAAAACTACATTACTACCCATATCTGCTATATAAGAAGCAAGATTTGTGGAAATGGTGGTTTTTCCTGTACCACCTTTTCCGCTTGCAATTGTTATTTTCATTTATGATTCTTTGTTTAAGCTTCTATTACGTCCTTTTCCTCTTCCTTCTCCTTGTCCATAACCCTTACCGTTGCCTTGGCAAGGTTGGTTGTTTTTCATTCTACCATTACTATGGCCACCACCTTGTCCATTTTGTTGTCTATTTCGTCTTTTTTCTTCTCCATGACAATTCATGATTTTATCCTCTTTTTTCTACATTTAATAATTTTTGATTTAGTAGAGCATCTGCTATTTTTTTCCTTGCAGACTCTACAAGCCTTGAAAAAGTGGTACGAGAAATACCCATTTTGTCGGCACACTCTTGTTGGTATAAAGATTTAAAGTCTGCTAATCTTATAGCTTCCATCTCATCTTCATATATAACAACTATTTCTAGTGTCTCTCTTGGTAAGCCACAAGGCTTAAAGGAGAGGTTACTGTGGTCAACATTTATATTTCTATTTTTTCTTTTTCTTCCAGAACAATTCATTCAGAATCCTAATATGCACATATGTTCGTAATTATAGCGAACATATGTGCATATTGTCAAGTATTATTTGTATGAATTATGTATATTATAAAATATGGTTCTTATTGGATGCAATTTTTTCTTGAGTTGCAATTGAACTAGCATAAATTATCTATAAAAACAAAAGTATACTTTTGTTTTTATAGATATTATGTTAAACTATACTTTATAAAAGGATATACTGATGATAGAACAACTTCAAGAAAAACAGCGAAAGCTTATATCTTCTATTAAAAAAGTAAACTACATAAGACATGAATATGATTTTATAAATAGTGATGAAAAACTTATTGGGCTTATTGGTGCTAGGGGTGTTGGTAAGACCACTATTTTATTGCAGTATTTGTCTAACTATTCTTTGGATGAAGCATTATATTTTAGTGCTGATGATCTAAGTATTGCAAACTTTGGTATTATTGAAATTGTTGAAGAGTTTTATAAGCTTGGTGGACGGATAGTTGTAATAGATGAAGTGCATATGTTTAAAGATTGGGCTGGTCATATTAAAAATTTATATGATTTTTATCCTGATTTAACTATGCGAATTAGTGGTTCATCTATGTTGAATATACTTTTACAAAGTTATGATTTGAGTAGAAGGATAGTAATCAAAGAGCTTGAAAAACTTAGCTTTAAAGAGTATTATGAGATTAAGTATGATATACAACTTCCAACTTTTTCACTTGAAGATATTTTGACAAATCATAACACTATATCTTATGATTTAATCGAAAAATATTCTAATATTTATAGAGAGTTTAAGATATATTTAAAAAGTGGATGTTATCCATATTTTACAACTAGTAAAAATAAAGGTAGTTTTAGTAGTAAGCTTTTTAACTCTCTAGAAAAGATAATATATGAAGATATACCATCTACATCAAAAATAAAATTTGAAAACTTAAGTGTGTTTAAAAAACTAATGTATATAGTAGTAGCTTCAAAAGTACCTTATCAGGTTAAAATTGATAGCTTAGCAAAAGAGTTGGGTATAAGTGAACCCACTCTTTATAGCTATCTTGAAATATTAGATAAAACAGGTATATTTAAAAGTTTGCATAAGTTCAGTTCAAAACAATCAAAAAAACCTGCAAAACTATTTTTTAGAAATACCAATATACTCTATGTTTTAAGTGATGATTTACAAATACCAGTAGAGATAGGAACAGTAAGAGAAACATATTTTGTAAGTTGTTTTAATAATATATATTATAGTGATATTGGTGATTTTAAAGTTAAAAATACTATTTACGAAGTGGGTGGCAAAAATAAAAAATTTACTCAAATAAAAGACATAGAAAATAGTTATTTAGCTTTAGATATAGACAGTAGCGCCAATAAGCATAAAATACCTCTTTGGTTATTTGGATTTTTGTATTAAGAGGGCACATGTAAAGGTGCTAAACCTTTACATGTAAAGAGTGTTTTTTATGGTATTAGTTAGTCGCGTCTTCTTCTTGAGTTTCTGTCGCCTCTGCTGTCACTGCTTTTACCACGACTTCCGCCGCCGTCTCTACTTCCAGAACTGCTGCCTCCACCACTTCTGTCACCACGACTACGGTCTCTGCTTCCTCCGCCACTTCTGTCGCGACTTCCGCCACCACGATTACCTCCACGGTATCCGCCACCGCCACTGTTTCTTCCGTATCTTCTATTGCCCTTACTTCTTTCTTTTTCAGCAAGTCTTTTTATGATTCCACTTAAAGAGTTTTTATCAAATCCAATTTTATCTGGACCTTGTGGAGCATTTTTATCTAGTTTTACAGATATAAGTTTAAGTGCGATTTGTGCCATATCCATATCTTCTATAAGAAGATTAAGTAAGCTTTGTGCATCATCATTTATCTGTGCATTAGTGATTTTATCTGCAATTTTTTTAAGTCTTTGTTGGTTTACATCACCTATGGTTGGAACTAGTTTTTGTTGCAAGTTTGAGCCAACTTTTTTACCAATTCTTTGCATTGAGTGGTATTCATTTGGAGTTACTAGAGTAATCGCCGTCCCTTTTCTACCAGCACGCCCTGTTCTACCAATACGGTGAACATAACTCTCTGGGTCAAAAGGCATATGGAAGTTAAATACATGAGAAATATCTGTAACATTAAGTCCACGAGCAGCAACATCTGTTGCAACTAGGATTTCAAGTTGTGAACTTCTAAATGCTTTGATTGTTGTTTCTCTTTGATTTTGCTCCATATCTCCATGAAGTCCTTTAGTTGTATAGCCTACTGCCATTAGGTGAGTTGAAAGACGATCAACTTCTCTTTTAGTTCTGCAAAATATTACTGATTTAACAGGGTCTGTAGCATCTAATAACCTTACCATAGCAGTATCTCTTTCATACTCGTTAATCACATAATATTGTTGATCAATATCTTCATTTGTAGTGTGGTCTTTAGGTGTTACACTTACATACTTTGGATCTTTTAAGATTCTTTTTGCAAGTCTTTTTATAGGCTCTGGCATAGTTGCAGAGAAAAGAAGTGTTTGTCTCTCTTCGGGCATATATGAAAAAATCTCTTCAATATCTTCTAAAAATCCCATGTCCAACATCTCATCAGCTTCATCAAGGATGATGATTTTTGGAGCAAAATCTCTAAGTCTATTGTTTTTAAGAAGATCAATAAGACGACCTGGAGTTGCTACAACTACTGAAGCACCTTTGTCGATAAGTCCAATTTGACGAGAGTATGAACTACCACCATATACTGTTACTGTTCTTACTCCACTCTCACGACCAAGTGTAAAAAGCTCATCACTAACTTGAGTTGCAAGCTCTCTAGTTGGAGTTACTACCAAAATCTCAACTCTGTTTGAACTAGTATCTATCATACTTATACTAGGTAGTCCAAATGCCGCTGTTTTTCCTGTTCCTGTTTGTGCTTGTGCTACTATGTCGTGACCTTCAAGTACTAAAGGTATTGCTTGTTCTTGAACTGGGCTTGGTTCTCTAAATCCAGCCTCTTTTATAGCCTTCATTACGTTTTCGCTTAGTCCAAATGATTCAAATGTTACTGCCATGTTTTATATTTCCTGTGTTTTGATTTGTTCAAAACTTCGAGTGTGAAGTGAGCGTAGGAAACCGTCCTACTACATAAAATTTAGTGAGTTTTCAAATGTGTGTGTTTGATAAACCTAGCAACTAGTATGCAAAAACCTACTAGCTTGCTGAGTCATTTATCAGTCTTGAGTAAGTTTTAACTTCGTTTAAGAAGTTTCGAATTTGGTGGATTATATCTAAAGTTTGCTTAAGATTTTATTGACTCTATAAGAAAGTCTATTTGAGGGTGGATTATAGCTCTTATTTCATCTATGTTTTTGTCGATTGCGATGGAGTTTAAAAGAGCACCATGAAAACTATTGGCAAATAGACTTGCTGTTAAACCTATATCTACTATTTTAAATTCTCTATTATTTATACCTTCTCTTAGGATTTTTTCAAGAGTATCTATCTCTCTTCTTTTTTCTTCTTTGAAGTATTTAACTAGGTTTTTGTGAGAAAAACTTAGGATGGTAGACATGTTCATAGCAAGTAGTTTTAAAAGTATATCCATAGAGTGTTCTTTTTCTAAAATCGAGAAATTAAAGTACTGGGATATTTTTCCACTACATGTAAAAGAGTTTTTGAAACTTTCAGTTCTGCTCTTATTGAGAAGTTCATTTACATATTGCCAGATTTCTAATACAATCTCTTCTTTTGTTTTAAAATATAGATAGACAGTACCTTTGGCTATATTGGCTTCTTTAGCGATTGCTTCAACAGAAGTTTTTGCTAAACCAAATTCTGCTAAAAGAGGTATGGCTGCTAGTGCAATGGCTCTCTTTTTTTCATTTTTATCAACTTTTCTTAACATATAAACCTATTTTGATTTAGGATGGGTATATTATAAACACATTCCTATTATTTTGCCTATTATACACTATTTTCATATTGTGCAGTCTTATTATTTGCAAGGTTATAAAAAGCCCAAACCCAAGGCCGCGTGAGCTTTTTGCTTTTTTTGAGTTTAAAAAGTAAGGTTGGGCATAATTATCAAGTGGAAATTCTAACTCTTTACCACTATTTGAAATTATAATTTGGTTGCTACTTGACTCGATAGTTACTTGTTTATCATCAGAATAGTTTATGCCATTGTCTAGTAAATTTTTAAGAGCAGTTCCAAATAGTTCAAAGTCTACATGTAAGCTCATAGGGGTTATTTTACATGTAATACTATGTTTATTATGATTTAGTATATCAAGAGAAAAATCTACTATATCTTGTAGCGAATACTCTTGCGTATTAATATTGAGTTCGTTTGCACTCAGTTTTTCTATTCTTGCAAATTCATCTAAAAGAGTTTCTTGCCTTCTAAATACATTTTGTAGAATTTTTTGATAGCTAGAGGCTTCAATCATCTCGCAAGATAATTTTCCTTTTGTGATGGGTGTTTTAAGTTCATGCATAATATTTCGCAAAAAAAGCTGTCTAGAATCTCTAAGTTTTTTTATCTTTTTAACACTATTGTCAAACTCATTTGAGAGTACTCCTATCTCATCTTTTTTTGTGCTTTTACAGTCTATATTATAATTCCCATCTGCAAACTCCTTAACTTTTTGTCTTAGGCTGTATAGTGGCAATATACTTCGTATAGTTGCAATATACAAAAATACTATCAAGATAATAGCAGTTATAGGAAGTATTATTTTAGGTAGTATCTTCCTTTTATTAGGCGTTTTAAAAATCAAATTTCTTCCAATAATAGCATATATATCACTATTATACTCTATTGTTTTTATTATTAAGTGCTTACTGTTTTTCATTCTTCTAAATGGAAAATTACTGTTTTTGCTAATCTCTTGTTTTAGTTTTTTATCTTTTATGAGGATATAACCAGATTCCTTTAAACTTTGTAGATTTAAAGGCTGATGTCTTTTGTGCGAAGGCTCTAAGATAGCTCGTGTATACATTTTTATACTTTGTAATTCAAACTCTTTGACTTGAGTATGAATGATATACATGATAGCACCCACGCCCATAAAAGCCAAAGCAAATATAAGAGTTATTTTGGTTATAAGTGAGTTATACCATTTCATGTTTGAAGTCTATATCCAATGCCACGAATTGAGATAATATGTTTTTGAGCTTTTGAGTTTTCTCCTAGTTTGTGTCTTATGCGACTTATAAGAACATTAAGACTTCTACTATCACTCTCACTATTTAATGATGGAGCATTTCCTATGAGTTCACTTCTTGGTATGATGCAGTTGTCTTTTTTTATCATGTATGAGAGTACCTCAAATTCTGCTCTTGTTAGTGCTAATTCTTCTTGCTGAAAAAGTATAATATCTGCATTTGAATTGAGTGTTAAATCACTGTTCTTTTTAGTCTCTATCGGGTTGGAACTTCTTTTGAACCGTCTTAGAACACTCATAATTCTAGCATATAATTCTTTAGGCTCATAAGGTTTTGGAAGATAATCATCAGCACCAAGTTCGAGTCCTATTATCTTATCATCAACATCACTTCTTGCACTTGATATGATAATAGGAATATCATTTTTTTTGCTTCTTATCTCTTTGCATATCTCTAATCCATTCATGCCAGGCAGAGAAAGGTCGAGTATAAGAAGGTCATATTTTTTCAAGCCTAATGCGCTAATTCCAAGATATGGATCATCATAATTTTCTACTGTGACATTGTATCTTTTTAAAAAATCAGTCAAAATTTGTGCCAGTTCTGTGTCGTCTTCTATCATTATTATATTTGGATTCATATGAATATATTAACCTATTTGTGTCAATGATTTGTTAATTGCCATACACCTTGTAACAGTTTTTGCCAGCATTTTTAGCTTCATACATAGCGATATCTGCAAATTCTATTAGCTCTTTTTTGTTAGTTGTTTGGTCTGGGTAGGTACTTATACCTAAGCTTGCTCCTATTTTGCACTCTTTTTTGTCTTTAAGTTGTATAGGTTTTTTAATATCTATTATAATTTTATCTGCTATGTACGATATGTCTGAAAGTTGGCTCACTTTTTCCAATATGATGATAAATTCATCACCTCCAAGTCTAGCAACAGTATCACTATCTCTAACTGCACTAAGTAACCTCTTTGCAACAGTATTCAATACAATATCTCCAGAACTATGTCCTAAAGTATCGTTTACAACTTTAAAATCATCAAGATCTACAAAAATTAGACCTACCATAGTCTTGTCTCTACT
>Ga0256840_1002202_pt1 | contig 17430 bp, 17 predicted proteins | sample 355202metaG_FD_185969 | JGI IMG/M metagenome (GOLD analysis project Ga0256840, IMG submission 185969) | Hydrothermal vent microbial communities from Mid Atlantic Ridge, Atlantic Ocean - 355-202 | ecosystem: Environmental > Aquatic > Marine > Hydrothermal vents | place: Atlantic Ocean: Mid... | reverse complement strand
CTAAAACCTTTTTAAGACAAACTAAGTATCTTAATAAACAGCATTATAAAGCAAGCAACTCTTCATTAGCGCACATGCTAAATGTACAAAATCAAATTAATACAGCGGCTAAAGAATTGAGTCGTGTTTATCGAAGTCGAAAATCACCCGTGCGTTTTCCTACCAGTCGTTTTGGTCGAAAATTAGAATTAGTCACGCAGATGATTATCAATGGTATGAATACACCTGTTTATAAGGTCACTTTAGAAGGCTTTGATACACATGCTTTACAGATTGATCAACATAATAATCTACTGCATCACCTTGGTGGCGGGCTTAAAGCATTTACAGATGCCATGAAAAGAGCAGGTTTGTGGAATAATGTTCTGATTATGACCTACTCTGAATTTGGTCGTCGTGTTGCAGAAAATCACAGTGTTGGAACAGATCATGGCTCTGCCGCACCACATTTTGTTTTAGGTGGGCGTGTACGTGGCGGTATTTATGGAAAACAACCTAGTTTAGACCCAAATAAATTATATGACGGTGATTTGGTCTATACCACAGACTTTAGAGAGCTTTATGCAACACTAGCACAACGCTGGTGGCGCAGACCAAACCCTTGGGCAAACCAATTCAAGCCAATTCCTTTTGTATGAAGCTATAAAAATGGTAAAGGATTAAATCTGTGTCTTTGGTCGGATTAGCGATAGCGTAATCCGACAAAGTACTTCATCAATATTACCTGAATCCGTGAGTCCAATGCAGATAGCTTATTCACTGTGCCGTAGTGGACTCACGGATTCAGGTATTAGTTTGATGGATAAAGGACAAATTTTTAGATACCCATCCCCCCCTTTTTTTGCATTTTTTAATAACGCAGAGAACCACAGAGTTTTCACTTTAAAACCTCCGTGGCTCACCAAACCCAAAAACAGCCAAACCTATTTACAGTTCTCTTCCTTTTCTGAGCCAGCACAGCAAATATAAAATACAAAAAAATTAACATCCTTGATTTTCCATTGAAAATTTAATACTAACTATTTATTTTGTACTATGCTTATTAATTAGTAATAAATTTAATAAGACCTGAATCAGTGAGGCTACTACGGCATGATGAACAAGTTATTGATTCCACAGCGGTTTAAAAAATACCCACTTAACCTATGGGTGAAGCTAAGATTTTTTAATTCCACTGTGAAACCAATACCTTATCCCTCATATCCGCATTAGCCTCACGGATTCAGGTAAGAATTAAACTAACAAAGGAGATAGTTAATGCAAAAATCACTACATCTTGATCCCGCAAAATGTACGGGATGTCTGCAATGTGAGATGGCTTGCTCGTATGAAAAACTGGGTGAATTTAACCCTTCCCGATCATTGATCAAAGTCTTTAGTTTTCACTTTGAAGGGCGCTTTGCACCTTATACTTGTACCCAATGCGATGAGGCTTGGTGTCAGCGCGCTTGTCCCGTTGATGCAATTACCTTGGATATGTCCACTGGTGCCAAAATTGTTATTGAAGATAAATGCGTGGGCTGTAAGGTTTGTACTATCTCCTGTCCATTTGGCACGGTTAACTATGTGCAACAAACAGGTAAAGTTGCTAAATGTGACTTATGTGGTGGTGATCCTCAATGTGCTAAAGCATGTCCGACTGATGCGATTACTTTTATTGATGCGAATGCAACGGGCTATGATCGAATGAAAGCCTACGCAGAAAAAAGTCTACCCAGCGCAGAAGCGTCTGCATAATTAAGGAGGATTACAACAATGTCTTGGACGAAAAAAATATTACGCGTAAACCTCACTGAAGGTACATGCACACCAGAACCACTCAATATGGAGTGGGCTAATGATTACTTAGGTCAACGTGGTTTGGCAACAAAATATCTAGTGGAAGAGACCGATCCAACCGTTGATCCACTCAGCCCTGATAATAAAATGATTATGGCAACAGGGCCTTTAACAGGCACAATGGCTTCCACAGGTGGGCGTTATTCTGTTATCACTAAAGGACCACTGACAGGCGCGATTGCTTGTTCAAATTCTGGCGGATTTATTGGTAATGAGTTTAAAAATGCAGGTTGGGATATGATTATCTTTGAAGGTAAATCACCAACTCCTGTATATCTATACATTGAAGATGATCTTACAGAGCTTCGCCCAGCAGATGACCTTTGGGGGAAATCAGCTTGGGAAGCGGATGAAATGTTACACAAAATTCATCAAAATCCTGAATTAAAAATTGCCGTAATTGGTCGTACCGCTGAAAATGGCTGTTTATTTGCGGGTGTTATTAATGATCTACACCGTGCGGCAGGTCGTTCAGGCGTTGGTACGGTAATGGCTTCTAAAAACCTAAAGGCCGTTGCTGTTTATGGTACGAAGGGTGTTGGTTCACTGGATAACCCTGATGCCTTCTTTGAAGCAGTAGCCGACGGCAAAGAAGTATTAGCCGAAAATGCTGTTACAGGTCAGGGCTTGCCTACTTATGGCACACAGGTATTAATGAATGTCATTAATAGCGTCGGTGGCTTACCTGCCAAAAATATGCGTGATGTGGGCTTTGAAGGTGCTGAAAATATCTCTGGTGAAGCCATGCACGAGCCTCGCCCTAGCGATGGTAAACCCAATTTAACCACTAATGGCGCGTGTTTTGGTTGTACTATTGCCTGTGGTCGTATTTCATCTATTGATAAAACTCATTTTTCAATTAAAGATCAAGCCGATAAAACCCAATATCAAGGCTCATCAGGTGGATTAGAGTATGAAGCGGCTTGGTCTTTAGGTGCTGATACTGGGGTTGATGATCTGGATGCACTAACCTATGTAAACTTTGTCTGTAATGAAGATGGATTTGATCCTATTACCTTTGGCTGTACCGTTGCAGCAGCAATGGAGCTTTTTGAAGCAGGTAAAATCACACTGGAAGATACAGGCGGTATTGAGCTGAAATTTGGCTCAGCAGAAGCATTGGTGGCGATTACTGAACAACTCGTGACTGGTGAGGGTTTTGGTGCTGAAATTGCTATGGGATCTAAGCGTCTTTGTGAGAAGTATGATGCGCCAGAATTATCAATGTCAGTTAAAGGTCTAGAATTCCCAGCCTATGATCCTCGCGGCTTCCAAGGTATCGGTCTTAACTATGCGACTTCTAACCGTGGCGCATGTCATGTTCGTGGCTATACAATAGCCTCAGAAGTGTTAGGCATCCCTGTGAAAACAGAACAGACGGATACTGATGGCAAGCCAGAATTGGTAAAAGCATTTCAAGATGCTACTGCACTGGTTGATTCAGCAGGTATTTGCTTATTCACCACATTTGCTTGGGGCATGGATAATATTGCTCCACAAATTGACGCGGCCTGTGAGGGTGATTGGAGTGTCGATAAATGCTTAGAAGCAGGTGAACGCATCTGGAATATGGAGCGTATTTACAATAATGCTGCTGGTTTTACTGCTGATGACGACACCCTGCCAAAGCGCCTACTCAAAGAAGCAATCAAATCAGGCCCTACTGAAGGGCAGGTCAATCGCTTAGGTGAAATGCTACCACAATACTACGAGCTGCGTGGCTGGACTCCTGAGGGTGTTCCAACCGCTGAGACAATATCTCGCCTAGGTTTGTAAACGCACCTAATGCACTTGTAGCTTGCCGAGCATGGCGAGGTAACGTAAGCCAACCCAACAGGGTTAATTAGATTCATTGGCTTACGTTATTTCACTACATTCAATAATCTAAGCCAAGCTACAGTGCATCAAGATATTGCTAGGCGAGAATAGACAGTCTCCTTAGGTCTAAATTGACAACTGTATTACTTTGAGAATTCTGTAATGAGTATATTTAACGCTATTAAACGACTATTTGGGATGAGTGATACACCCCAAAATCAAACACAAAAAATTGTAGATACTGATATTCCAGAACCTAAACAAGCCTCTAAATCGAAGCTTGCAACTGAGACTAGTATCGAAAAAACAGAAAAAGAAATAAGCACTAAAATCAATGATGATAACAAGCAAAGCACAGAAACTACTGAAGATTCTGAGTACATTGATGAAAATATAGACAGTAGTACTAACACTACAATCAAATCACAAAAAGACAAACTGGAAGACAGCTCTTTGACAACTAAAGATACCAAACACTACACAACCCACCATGCCATTATTGGAGCAGGGCCCTGTGGTGTAGTAGCCGCAGAAACATTGCGCAAAGAAAACCCCACGGCTGAAATCACCCTAATCGGCAATGAAAATGAGCCACCCTATTCGAGAATGGCAATTCCTTATCTACTGATAAATAAAATAGGCGAAGAAGGCACACACCTTCGGCAAAGCGATCATTATCAAAAACAAAATATAAATTATCTGCAACAGACGGTAGCATCTGTTGATGCCAATAAGAATGAACTAGTAATGGCTGATGGCTCAACACTTGTTTATAAAAAGCTCTTAATAGCGGCTGGCTCTCATCCAATCGCGCCACCCATTGAGGGAATTGATTTGCCTAATGTTCATTCTTGCTGGACATTGAAAGATGCACGTCAAATTGCATCAATAGCTAAAGAAGGCTCAAACGTAGTATTAATGGGTGCTGGTTTTATCGGCTGTATTATTCTTGAGGCATTAGTTAAACGTGGAGTAAAACTTAGCATTATAGAAATGGGGAGCCGCATGGTTCCTCGTATGATGGATGAAAAAGCAGGTGGCTTGTTAGAAAAATGGTGTATTGAAAAAGGTGTTAATGTACTCACATCAACAAAAATCACAGCCATAAAAGAAAGCGACGGCAATATGAGAGTAGAGTTAGATAATGGCGATAAGCTAGTTGCTGACTTGGTTATTAGCGCAACGGGTGTCAAACCTAATACCGCTTTTCTTGAGAATTCTGGCATTGAAGTTAATGACGGAATTACAGTCAATAATAAACTACAAACCAATATTGAAAATATCTACGCCGCAGGTGATGTCGCACAAGGCAAAGACTTCTCAACAGGAAAATATGAAGTGCAAGCAATCCAGCCGACGGCAGTTGATCATGGGCGCATAGCTGCTCTGAATATGTCAGGCAAACATGTCGAACACAGTGGCTCACTTAATATGAATGTACTAGATACACTAGGCTTGATATCACACTCCTTTGGCTTATGGATGGGAGTTGAGGGTGGTGACAGCGTAGAAATCTATAACCCAGATGCTTATAAATACTTAAATCTACGTTTTGGCACAGATGAAAATGCAGACGTATTAGTGGGCGCAAGCACACTCGGAATGACACAACACATTGGCGTACTTCGAGGCTTAATTGAAAGCAAAATACATCTAAAAGAATGGAAAGAACATCTACTAGTTGATCCTACTCGTATTATGGAAGCATACCTCGCATCAACCCAAGAGCTAGATAATGCAGTCTGAGAACTGTTGTCCGAGAACTGTTGCCTGAGAATTTAGAACTAACTACAAAACCCATCCCCCCCTTTTTTTTACATTTTTTCTTAGTTTGTATTTTTATTAAAAAACAGGGGGGGATGGGTTAAGGAAACCCTGATCAAGTCCAATTATTTTTAGCTTGCCAAATCTGCCGATATTTTCCATGAAGATCGACGCAATAGAATGACTATTACGTCTCACTTCATGAAAAATAGCGACAGATTTTTCTGCGCTAAATTCTAATCGACTTAATCAGGTTTTCCTTAATAACAACTCACTTAGAGACTCAAAATGAAAATGTATTTAGAGCTTTATGCCTCGCTTATGCCACTTTTACCACCGGGAAATTCACGTTTTCGTCGTGAAATCAAAGTCGCAGATAATGCCGTCGTTCAAGATATAATTGACCAATACAATATCCCAAAAGAACAAGCGCACATCGTACTAGTCAACGGCAAGTTTGTTTGTAATGAGCGTGACCAACATAAATTAGTTTCTGGTGATGTTTTGTCTATTTGGCCACCTGTAGCAGGTGGGTAAGCAACGACATTCAACGATAGAATAATATACAACCCATCCCCCCTGTTTTTTGCATTTTTTTCAACATAGAGAGCCACAGAGTTTTTCTATTAAATCCATGAGCTTATATTTTATCTGTGAATAAAAGTGTAAAAAAAGGGGGGGGGATGGGTATTTAGTATAGTAATCAAGCACCGTCATTCTGGCGAAGGCCAGAATCCATGCCTAATACAAGGTGCCACTGGTTGAAATAGATACCGACCTGCGCCGGCATGACAGTTTTTGTAAGTCGGATTAGCGATAGCGTAATCCGACAAAGTACGACACCAGCCAAGCTTAAAGGTGTTTATAGCAAACTTGTGGCAATGCCTGATCAAGCTTTCCTTAAGGACTTTTGGAGCTCGAAGAATTCCAAGGGTCAAGATTAAGTGTCGCGATAGGTTCTGCTGTCTTTTTATTTAACACAATAATGGCATCTTTTCTCATACTATTGAGTGGCAGATAAGCATATTGAGAAAGGTTTTCTTTATATTTTAAATAAAAGGATTTCTCTTTGCTTCTTGCTTCTTGATTTTTAAAAATAACTTCAGGATCAAGACTTTTAGCCATAATGGTAGAGACATTCTCTTCTAATGGCTCATAATATTCCTCTAAGCGATCAAGGTCTTCCCCACCCACTGTTGCATTCAAAAGAATGTCATTTTGCTTATCAAGATCAGTAGGCATTTTTGCAAATGCCATTTTAGCAGCATCAAACTTTGAAATTTTATATTCATCAAGTTTTGCCTTTTCTGGTTCAGCATCTTTCGCAGTCACGATGGTAAAACGATCAACATTAAAGGTGACATAAACAGGGTGCACCTGAAATAAAGAATAAGCACCATAAGATAACGCCCCTATTTGTAATACAGCAATAACAGCAAAATCTAAATACAAAAGATGTCTGGGCTTGCTTGGATTGAATACAACAAAAGTTAATAAAGGTCCTAAAACAAGATCAACCGAAATAATGATAGTCGCCACTTCTTTAAAATCTGTTACCCCGATAAACATCGAAGGAAAAAGGAAAAATAAGGTACTACCAATGATCAGTAAAACTAATAAAAGACTTAGACTGAGATGAATTAAAGATGCTTTTAGCTTATTTTTAAACATTATTGCTATTCCTGTGTGATTCTTTGTTTTTATTGTTTGTACCTGAATCCGCATTGGACTAACGAACTCAAATTGTACCTAAGTTTTAGCTATCAAGTTAAGGAAACCCTGATTAAGTCCAATTATTTTTAGCTTGCTCGTTTTTAAGTTGATAGGCTTTAGATATTATTCAAGATTCTACAAAAAGAATGATTAATAGGGCATGAATAAAGTTTTGCGCTCCGTGCATAGCCTTTGTGGTTTCGCTGATTCAGCAACCATTCATCCCTTATTCGATATATTCCCTTGTGCTCCATTAATATTAGCACCTGAAATAAAACTAAATGAAAATAAATAAAACAAAAATCGGTATCATTGGGCTAGGCTATGTGGGCTTGCCGTTAGCTTTAGAGTTTGCTAAAAAATTTGAAGTTATTGGCTTTGATATTAACTCCGAAAGGATCAAGGAGCTGCAAGCGGGTGAAGATAAAACACTTGAAGCTGATGCAAATGAACTAAACCAGTCAACACTCTCTTATGCAGATAATATTAATAAATTAAGTCATTGCACTGTTTTTATTATTACCGTTCCTACACCTATAGATTCTTATAAACGCCCTGATCTTTCTCCACTAAAAAGTGCCAGCAAAATGGTCGGGGGAATATTAAAAAAAGATGATATTGTGATTTATGAATCAACGGTCTACCCTGGTGCCACTGAAGACGACTGTGTACCCGTTTTAGAAAAACAATCTGGGCTACAACTTAATCAAGATTTCTATGTCGGCTATTCACCAGAGCGTATAAACCCAGGGGATAAAATTCATCGTTTAATTGATATTAAAAAAGTCACCTCAGGTTCTACCCCAGAAATAGCCACCTTTGTGGATAATCTTTACCAATCAATCATCATCGCAGGCACACACAAAGCCAGTTCAATAAGAGTAGCAGAAGCCTCAAAAGTCATAGAAAACACCCAGCGCGACTTAAATATTTCACTCATCAATGAGCTTGCGCTAATTTTTAACCGCTTGGATATTGATACGCAAGAAGTGCTCGATGCCGCAGCAACCAAATGGAATTTTTTACCCTACACGCCAGGTTTAGTAGGCGGACACTGCATAGGCGTAGACCCATACTATCTAACACACAAAGCACAACAAGTTGGCTATCACCCCGAAGTCATCCTCGCAGGTCGTCGTGTAAATGACGGCATGGGGCGTTATATTGCCGATATGGTAATGCGCCTAATGAGCCGCAAACGTATTCATATTGTCGATTCCAATATATTAGTCTTAGGTATAGCTTTTAAAGAAAACTGCCCTGATTTACGCAATACCCGCGTTGTTGATTTAATTAAAGGCTTACAAAATCACAATGCCAATGTCGATATTTATGACCCGTGGGTAAACCCAGAAGAAGTTAAACAAAGCTACCAACTTGATATGCTTAATCAAGTAGAACAAGGAAAATACCACGCAATTATACTTGCCGTAGCGCATGAACAGTTTTTAGAGTTAGGAGCGAAAGGGATACATGCTCTAGGTGCAGAACAGCACGTGCTTTATGATATTAAATCGGTGTTGCCGATAGATGAGATTGATGCAAGATTGTGAGTTAGTCATTAAACCTTTCAGCATGTTAAAATGAATCTAAGATCACATGAGATAAATAAATATGAATATGCCAATACAAGGTGGAATTATTTGAAAACCTGCTCACTAAAGTAAAAACATGAATTTAGGCAGGTTGGGAAAATAACCTTTTAATACGTTGAAATCATAAATTCAAGGTTAAAATATTTTTTTATGGTAAGGTTAAAAACTAAAAAATCACGAGAAACAACATGCAACTAATACTAGATATACCCGATAAATTTCTGCCAACGGATCAGAAAAATAAGAATAACTTCTCACAGCAAATAAGATTATATAGTGCCCTGTTGCTTTTTCAATCAGGTCAACTTTCACGAGGGGCAGCTTGTGAATTTGCAGGTATTGATATTTATACATTCCTCGCCGCATGTAAAAAACATAAAATATCAGTAATTAATATAGAAGCTGAAGACCTAGAGGCCGACTTAACCCGCTTTAAACAAAAGCATTCTGTATGATTGTTATTGCTGATAGCTCCGCATTAGTTGCACTCTCTGTGTGTCAGGTGTTAGAAAAAATAGAACCACTGTTCGGGAAAGTGTATGTGCCTGATTCAGTTTACAAAGAAGTCAGCATTAAAGGCAAGCCAGAATCTGAAGTACTAAAAAAATTTTTAGAAACACGCACAAAATCAACTAATATAGATGATTATATAATTAAAAACTCCAAAAACTTGGGCAGTGGTGAGCTAGAAGCTATCGCACTTTATATTAAGCTTTCAGCAGAATTACTCATTATAGATGATGCAAAAGCAAAGAAAGTTGCTTACGCTAATGGACTCGAAGTCATGGGGAGCATCGGTGTATTACTCCTAGCAAAAGAACGAGGCTTGATTGAAAGAATAAAGCCATTGCTAGACTTATTAGATGCCTCAGATATTTATTTATCGTCTAAAATAATCAAGAAAGCACTGGAACTCGCGGGTGAAAATACATCCATCGATCAATAAACTTACTGCTACAAAACGTAAAAATAAAATACAATATAATTCCTTTTTATGTCTATAAAGCCAACACTCCTAGTGCTCGCCTCAACCTTTCCTCGCTGGAAAGATGATACAGAACCGCGTTTTGTTTATGACCTATGCCTGCGATTAAAAAAGAATTCAGGGTTATTATTCTTGACGGCATGGGGCGTTATATCGCCGATATGGTAATGCGCCTAATGAGCCGCAAACGTATTCATATTGTCGATTCCAATATATTAGTCTTAGGTATAGCCTTTAAAGAAAACTGCCCTGATTTACGCAATACCCGCGTTGTTGATTTAATCAAAGGCTTACAAAATCATAATGCCAATGTCGATATTTATGACCCGTGGGTAAACCCAAATGAGCTTAAACAAGTGTATCAGCTAGGTGTAATTGAAGAGTTAGAGCAGGGCAAGTACCACTCGATAATCCTCGCCGTAGCTCATGAACAGTTTTTAGAGTTAGGAACGAAAGGGATACATGCTCTAGGGGCAGAACAGCACGTACTTTATGATATTAAATCGGTGTTGCCGATAGAGACTGTTGATGCAAGATTGTAATAAGCCTGAGCATGAGTTAAACTAGTTATATAACTAGTCATTAAATTTAAGAGGGTTAAAATGCAAACATGGCATATACAAGATGCAAAAGCACGTTTCAGTGAGTTTTTAAACACCTGTGTTAATAATGGCCCGCAATTAGTAACCAAAAGAGGTGTTGAAGCTGCTGTTTTAGTGCCTATTGAAACATGGAATCGAATGCAGGAAATGGTAAAACCATCACTCAAAGAACTACTGCTATCTAATGAAGGTCGAGGGGAACTAGTGCTCCCAAAACGAGGAAGCGCAAAAAGACGAGCTATAAAAAAGCTACCGTAATATGTACTTATTAGATACCAATATAGTGTCAGAACTACGCCGTAAAAAACCTCATGGAGCAGTGACAGCCTGGCTTAAATCCGTTGAAGATGCTGACTTATATCTATCTGCTGTTACACTTGCAGAAATTCAAGCAGGTATTGAACTAACACGCGATCAAAACAGAAAACGCGCCGAAGAATTAGAGTCTTGGTTAGATAAAGTGACTGAAACTTACAACATCCTATCAATGGATAGCACCACTTTTCGCACTTGGGCAATCCTCATGCACCGGAGCTCTGATACGCTTTATGAAGATGCAATGATAGCAGCAACAGCTCAAGTTAATAAACTAGCCGTGATAACAAGAAATGTGACAGATTTTGAAAACTTTGATGTAGCAATAATCAATCCGTTTGAATATAAAGGAAACTTGAAATAGGTTTTTCGCAGTAGGCTAATTAATTCTCGGGCAGCCTCCTAGGAGGTTGTCCGAGAACTAGGATTGAAACGAAAATGCCAGAAATATTATAAGGTGGGCTTATCAAAAGAGGCGAATAGTCGCTCTATTTAACGAATTTGATAAGCTCAGATTATGATGTTTATGGGGTTTGCAGTCAATTCTTAGTTCTCGGACAGCCTCCTAGGCATTTTATGGCATGGTTCAATAATAGCTACTACAAGGTAACACTTTTATATTCTGATAATGAACAGCAATAGTATTAAATAATTTTTAATATCAGTATGTTACCTTATCATTGGATGCCGTATTTAAATTTAATAGTGTTACCTTGCTTTGAACCATGCCCATTTTATTAAGAGCAATTCGCTTAGAACAATTAACGCCCAAAGAGGTTATAACCCAATTGAAATCAATCCCAAAAAAATCCACATTGCACCTAAAAAGCAACTTACTACAACAAATAATAAAACAAGTTGAAGCATTGTAAGATATGTCTAATAAATCAACACTCCTAGTCCTCGCCTCAACCTTCCCTCGCTGGAAAGATGATACAGAACCGCGTTTTGTTTATGACCTATGCCTGCGATTAAAAAAAGAATTCAGGGTTGTTATTCTCGCACCCCATGCTAAAGGTGCAAAAAAATACGAAGAAATAGAAGGCTTGTTGGTACATCGCTACCGTTATGCGCCTGAAGGCTTTGAGAATCTCGCCTATGAAGGGGGAATAACTGCAAAGCTTAAAGGTAATAAGCTTAATTTTCTGATACTGCCTTTTTTCTTTTTGGGGCAGTGCTTAGCTATTATAAAGCTACTCAAACAATATCCTGTAAAGGTCATTCATGCGCATTGGTTAATACCACAAGGCATATTGGCATTGATGGCAAAAAAAATAAGCAAAAATAAACCCGCTATTTTATGCACCTCACATGGTGGTGATTTGTATGGTTTAAATGACCCCATAAGCAAAGCAATTAAACGTTATGTTATAAAAAATGTAGATGCGATGACCGTTGTTAGTAGCGCAATGCAAGATGAAATCAAAAAACTTGTTCCCGAAGCAACGCTACCCACCATCGCACCGATGGGAGCAGACTTAAAACATTTATTTACTCCTGATGATTCAGTTTGTAGAAAGCTAAATCAGTTATTATTTGTGGGTCGGCTAGTAGAGAAAAAAGGGCTTAAATATTTATTACAAGCTATGCCTGAGATACTTAAAAAATATCCAGATACACGCTTAAATATTGCAGGAACAGGACCTGAACAAAGTAATCTGAAAGCACAAGCCAAGCAACTTAATATAGTAAAGAATATCTCATTTTTAGGACGTTTATCACACCAAGAACTAGTTAAAGAATACCGGGAAGCTACACTTGCCGTGTTTCCGTTTATACAAGCAAAAAATGGTGATATAGAAGGCTTAGGACTAGTGATGATTGAAGCAATGGGTTGTGGTTGCCCTGTGCTTGCCAGTGATATACCTGCGGCTAGGGATGTGATTGTGGATGGGGAGACGGGGATCTTGTTAGAACCAACTAATTCAGAAGACATTGAGGCAAAAATTTTAAGTTTTTATTCAAATATTCAAACAAATTCACAGCTAGCAACTCAAGCTTGCAAGTTTGTTACCAATAATTTTGACTGGGATGCATCAAAAAATACCTATTCAGGCATAATAAAAAAAATCAAATAAAAATGAAAAATAATAATAAACAGCTATCAGATTTAACACTAATTGTTGTCACAATGAATCCTGACCTTGAAATATTGAAGCGACAGTTTAATCATTTCCCCACTGAAACAGGTATTATAATTGTAGACAATCATTCTAATGAAGATTTGCTCCGTGAAGTTGAAGAGCTATCTACCATAAAAAAATTAGTATTATTAAAAAACAATAAAAATCTGGGTCTTGCTTCAGCTCTTAATCAAGGATGTATTAAAGCAAAATCATTAGGGTACTCTATGATTTTATTGCTTGATCAGGACAGTGAGCCAGAAAAGGGGAGTATTAAAATATTATTAGATACCTACAATAAATTATCTAGCAGTGCTCAAGCCGTTGGCTGTGTTGGACCAACTCTAATAGATGTTACTACCGGCCTGGATTTAGGATTTCATGCAATTGTAGGCTTAAAGTGGAAACGGATTTTTTCTGATAATGGTAAACCCATCGAAATAAGCAGTCTAAATGGAAGCGGTACGTTAATGTCTCTTAATCTTTTTTCTGAACTAAATGGCTTAGATGATAAGTTTTTTATTGATCATGTAGATACAGATTGGTCATTTAGAGTTTTGAAAGCAGGTTATTCTTTATACGGTATTCCAGATGCCGTATTTTTACATAGAATGGGTGATAAGAGCTTACGTTTTTGGCTGTTTGGTTGGAAGGTTTGGCCTTGGAGAAGCCCACTAAGGCATCGTTACCTTTTTAGGAATGCAGTTATTTTATTAAGAAGAAATTATGTTCCCTTTGTATGGAAGTTCTGGGCTGTGATAAAGTTATTGATAACTTTATTGGTGCATTTAATAGTAGACTCGCAGCGTTTTAATCAAATTAAAAATATGCTTATAGGCGGATTTAAAGGGCTAAAAAATCAATTGTAGTTTTTTTGAAATTTACCATACCTGGATAGAGCCGCCGCCTGTATGCCTTTGATGATATACCAGCTACGTTCTTTTCCGTTTTCAAATAAGAAAAAGGAAAAGAGAAGGTTTCGGATTACTCTCGGTATTGCAGTTATTTTCCAGCGTAATGGAGCATGAGAGTAACCAATACTGAGTAATAAGTTCCTATTTTGATAAAAATATCTAATAGCAGAGTGATCATCAACTCGATAGTTTAGTACTACCGCTTTTTTCCCATTCCCAAGCTTATGAAGTAAAGTTGCCTTTTTAGTAACATACACTCCTAAATCATTAGCTTGTAGCCGCCAACAATATTCAATATCAACCAAATCAATAAATAGTCTCTCATCATTACCACCTATTTTTTCATACGCATGTTTGGGTATTAGACCTCCTGAACTAATTGTCTCCTTAACAGCCCATATATCATTATCAATTTTTTTTCCTGTAGAAAAACGTTTCTTATTTATTTCATTACTATCAATATCTTGCTCAACAGGACCAACAAAACCAGGTGAAAAACCCAAGATAAGTAGTTTTTTATATGTTGAAACTAAATTTATCACCATATCAGGTGCAATCAAACTATCCTGGTCAAGCTGTAAAATAAAGTCTGCATCATTTGAAAAAGCCCACTCCATTCCAATATTTTGAGCCATTGCAATTCCTAGATTATTATTAAAATTAAATGTGATAATATTTTCAAAGTCTAAATCAATATCTATTTTTGAGTTATTACAGATAATAACTTTATCTGTTTGCCGAAGAAGGAGGGATATTGATTTTTTTAGATGTTCAATATTAGGATTATAGGTAACTAAAACTGTATATATTCTTAGTTTCATTATTTCTTTTTAGCTGTTAGTACAACTTCATCCCCTTCGATAAGTCTCAGTTTTAGTAAGTATCCTGCTATTAATTCTTTTACTGAAAGTAATAGTAGTTTATTTTTAAGTGTTTTTGAATTTGTACATAATTGACTATTTTTTAATAATTGTTCTGAAGCCAAACTGAATCCTGAAAAACCATGAACAGTTGTAAAACAATTTATTTTTTTAAAGCCTGATTTAACTGCCACCGCGTTTAAAGAACTTTTATTGTAAATAAACAAGTGCCTTGGTGGTTCTAGTAAACGACTGTTAGAGCTATATTTGTTATGATTTAAGCCATTAGCATTAGGAGTTATTGAAATCAGCCTTCCACCAGCTCTTAATAGTTCATGGCATGCTTTTAATGTGGCGACAGGATCAGGCAAGTGTTCAATTACATGATTCATGATAATAGCGTCAAAACTATTTTTTTCTAGATTAAGCTGACTAATATCACCTTCATAAACATTTAGCCCTAAATTTTGTGCCAGTGATACACTTTTTTCATCAAAATCAACTCCTGTTACATCCCAGCCCTTATCTTGCATATTTTTAAGCATTCCACCACTCCCGCATCCAATTTCAAGCAGCTTTCCATTAGGTATGGCGGGTAAATAGAAAACACTAAAATCTAAATTGGTTGTCCATTTAGGATTGAGCTTTATTATTGTTGCAATTAACTTACTTAGTAGAGAACTCTTATATGGATATTGATACTTATTTTTTAAATAATCAGAGCAGCCATCACGAAATACCTGAATCAGCCAGTTAGCTTTTTTTGGTAATGGGTCATGTGTATGTGTGTAGTAAGCTTTATAGAGTTTGGGCAGATCTTCTGTTATTGGCATAGGGTTAAGCCATAATAGACCACATTCATCATTTGAACATTTATCTATATTCCATTTTCCTTTTACACCAAATAACCTATCCTCCATATTATCATAGAGATTATTTCCTTCATGACCACATAGATAGCAATGCTCTTTAGGTGTTGTTCTTATTTTATCATCCATAAAGTCAAATAGCCTTTGTTAGTAGGGAATCTTTTTTCATTAAGTGATATAGCAATAAAGTCATAATAAAACTCATGCTAATTTCCGCGATATACGTCGCAATTGCCGCACCCTTCCAGCCCATTACAGGAATAAGAAATAAGTTACTTAAAATATTGATTGCCGCACCCATTAAAACAATTTGCATTCCTTTTTTCTGGAAACCTGAGCTGGCAAGAATACTTTGTAATAATATTTTTGGCAGAATAATAATGGGTATCCATGCTAAGTAGCGAATAGCTTCTATTGATTCATTAAAACTACTTCCTAGAATGAAGGGGATAAAATCAGCCGATAGATAAATAATAAAGCCAATACTTAATGAATAAATAAAGGGTATTTTAATTAATTTGATCGAATATATTAATGAATGATGTATCCCCTTACTTCCTTCTTGAAAAAAACGAGGAGTTGCTGCTCCTATTAAACTTTGAATGGGTAATAAAAAAATATCAACTAAACGATATGCAGCTGAATAAATCCCCGTTACATCCAAGCTTGTCATCCGAGTGAGCATAACTTTATCTGCATCAATATAAAGTTTGTCAGAGCTTGCCCAGAGAGCAAACGGCATACTCTCTTTAATTCTAGCAAACCAATGGCTATTCAAGAATAAAGGTTTTCCTAAATCCTTATATACCATCCATTGTGTGTAACTGCTTGCTGCTATTGCTGCTATTAAATATAGGCTACTCCATGTTAGTAACATGGAGTATTGAATATTTTCATTAATTAATAGGGACAAGAAGATAAATGCTGATAATAAGCGCATCATCACAGGAACTATAATCATGCGTGATACACGTCCCATACGCTCAAAGCCTTGATAAGCTGACACACACACATTACTTAAGGGCCAGAAAATAAGGTCAGCTATACCGATAAAGAGTATCGGAATCCAGCCAATTTCATTAGGTAGTATAAAAAAAGCAAATAAAAGATATACGACAAAAATAATGGGTATGCTAATGGTAAGGCTGAGTAGTGTATGCCCCCATGCTGAATTAAATTTCTTCTGATCTAATGCCGTATCTCGTGTGAGTAAAACGTGAGAACCAAACCCAACCAAACCACTTAACATGCTGGCAATTGCAATAATAGATACAAAAGCACCATAACCATCTGCCCCCATTGATCTTGCAATAATGATAAAAACTAGACCTTGAGAAAAGGCTCGCAACCCCATTCCTATAGTTAAAAGAAATGTATCTTTGCCCAGTTTACCAACTTTTAGCTTCATTTAGTTTGTTCAGAGGTCTTTTGAGTTATTTCTAAGGAAGTTTTTGATTTGTTCTTGTTTTGAGTATCTAGCATAATTTCTGTCTTATACATCAAAGCCGTTATCTGCTCAGAAACCAGCCCCATAAAAAACATTAACATTGATGTTGTAAACATCAATGCTGACATATTAGTAAAACGCCCTGCACTGATAAAAGTGAACATATAATAACTAAAGCCTAGTGCAAAGGTGAATAGGCTAACGGGAAGGAATATTTTTAGTGGTGAATAAAGCGTGCCTACTTTAAAAATAATCAGCAAAAAGCGGATGCCATCGCGGACTAAATTAATATGGCTTTTGCCAATGCGCTTGGGTGCTTCTATGGGTAAATAGGTGACGGCATAGCCTGCTCTAAAAAATGCCATTGTGCTGGTGGTTGGATAAGAGAATCCATTCGGTAGCAAATATAAAAACTCTCTAAATTTATTGGCTTTAGCGGCGCGAAATCCTGAGGTTAGATCTTCTATTTTTCGCTCTGTGACATAACTGGCTAGTTTATTGTAGAACTTATTAGCAAGCCCTCGAAAGATGGATGCCTGAGATTTTTTATCTCTTGCGCCAACAACCATGTCATAACCTTCATCAA
>Ga0256840_1002201_pt1 | contig 17437 bp, 15 predicted proteins | sample 355202metaG_FD_185969 | JGI IMG/M metagenome (GOLD analysis project Ga0256840, IMG submission 185969) | Hydrothermal vent microbial communities from Mid Atlantic Ridge, Atlantic Ocean - 355-202 | ecosystem: Environmental > Aquatic > Marine > Hydrothermal vents | place: Atlantic Ocean: Mid... | reverse complement strand
TAGTGCCTTTTTCACGTATGATTTCAGCTTGGCTTATGTATGTTTCATCATTGATGATGAGTAGCCCACCTTCACCGCCACTTGTGTAGTTTTTTGTTTCATGAAAACTAAATGTTCCAAAATGACCGATGGTACCTAAGGCCTTACCCTTATAGTTACTCATCATACCTTGGGCAGCGTCTTCTATGACAAAGAGTTTATGTCTATTAGCAATGTCCATGATGGTGTCCATCTCACACGCCACTCCTGCATAGTGCACAGGGACAATGGCTTTTGTTTTATCTGTGATAGCTGCTTCTATAAGTGTTTCGTCTATGTTCATAGTATCTGGACGTATGTCTACAAAGACGATTTTGGCTCCACGTAAGGCATACGCGTTAGCAGTAGAAACAAAAGTGTAACTCGGCATGATGACTTCATCTCCAGGTTGTATGTCTATGAGGATGGCAGTCATCTCAAGGGCATGGGTACATGAAGTGGTCAAGAGTACCTTTTTAGCAGGCAGTTTTTCCTCAAACCAACGGTGACAACGTTCTGTAAAAGGACCATCACCAGAAATTTTGAGGCTTTTCATAGCTTGTATGAGGTACTTTTCTTCATTTCCTGTAAAAGGGGGTCTGTTAAAATCTATCATTAAATGCTCCTACTTGTGACTATGATACCCGCTACAATTAAAAGTAAGCCTGCAACTTTATGCCAAGTTACTGCTTCGTTAAAGAGTACAACGGAAATAAGAAAGACTAAGACAAAGGCAGAACTCATAAAAGGGTAGGCATAGGAAATGTCAAATTTTGTCATGGCAGCCATCCAAAAAAACGAAGCGATGAATGCTGCGAAGAACCCAGAAAATACCCATGGGTCAAAAAGTACTTTGATGAGAAAAATCACTTTGTCCATCGTACCTTCAGGAAGTGAACCCATGTCATTCATACGCCATTTTAAGACTATCTGTCCGTAGACTGTAAAAAATATTGTTCCAAAAATATAAAAATATCCCATAATTACCCTTTGTTTTGTAATGCTTTTGCTGCGATGATAATACCTGTATCACTATGTTCTCTGAGTGCTTTTGCAGGTGTACCTACATACATGGTATGTTTTTTTGTATCTTGCAAGAGTACGCTTCCCGCCCCCAAAAGTGTTTCTTCTCCAAGTTCTAAAAGTTCTGCAACCGTGGCATGAAAGCCTATGAGTGAAGACTCGCCTACTGTGCTATGTCCACCTATAAGTGAACCTGATGCCAGTATACTGTGTGCTTTAACAATTGAGTGGTGACACACTATGGCTCCCGAGTTAACAAAACAGTTGTCTTCTATAAGCGTTTCTGGTTCGACGATGCACCCAGCAAGCACAAGACAGTTGACACCTATGTGACAACTCGCATCCACCATAGCTTGACTACTCACATAGCTCGCTACAGGGAAAGAGAGTTTGGCAATTTTCTCAAAGAGTCGTTTATGCGTACGGACACTTTTGTACCCAATAGCAGCAAAAATAGAGTGCTCATCACTCGCGTACTGTGTCTCGATGTCTTCTAGTGCTACAACAGGGATGCCGTTTATCTGGTCTTGTGTTCTATAGGCTTCATCTGCACAAAAAGCAACCACCTCATACTCACTGTCTGTTTGAAAGTAATTTGCAAGCATCTGTGCATAAGTACTTTCTCCATAGATGATGAGCTTTTTTGTTTTAGGTATCATGGTCTTGTTTTTCTTTATATAATCTCATCTATGACATACAAAGGTCTGTCTTTTGTTTCATCAAAAATCTTACCTATATATAGACCGATAACCCCGAGGTTTGCAAAAAGCAATCCACCTATGAAGTAAATGGAAACCATAACACTTGTCCATCCTGGAGCCACTTCATCTGCTATAAAATATTTGAGTACAAGATATAAAGCATAAAGTGCTGAAAAAAATGCAAGTCCTACACCAAACTTGATAGACATTTTAAGTAGTTTGTTTGATTGAGACACGATGTTATCCATAGCAAGTTCAATCAGACGTTTAAAGTTATAAGAACTCTCACCTGTTTCTCTTTGGGCATGGTCTATTTCAACATAGGTACGTTTATAGCCAAGCCAAATAACAAAAAAGGTGTAAGGGTGATGTTGCTCTGTAAGACTTTTAAGTCCCTCAACTACTTTTTTTGAAATGATACTAAAGTTACCAATAGTCGGGTCGGTCTTTGAGTCGGTCAAATAATCATATACTGTTATGAAAAGTCTAGATGCCCAGCGTTTACGTCTGCTGTGTTGTCTGTTTATGCGTTGTCCAAATACTGCATCGTAGCCTTCTTGGGCTTTGTTGTAAAGTTTGACAATCTCTTCAGGACGGTCTTGCAAGTCACAATCCATCACAACTACCCAGTCACCTTGTGCATGTGCAAGTCCAGCAGCTATGGCTTTATGTTGTCCAAAGTTTCTTGTGAGGTTTATGCCTTTGACTCTGTCATCTTGAGAGACAAGCTCTTTGATGGCATCCCATGCATTGTCAGGGCTTGCATCGTTTACCAGTATGATTTCAAAGTCTTCGCTGAGAGGAGATAAAGATTCTTTTAGACGCGTATAGAGAGTGTGTAAACTATCACAACAACCATAAACGGGGATTACTACCGATATTTTAGGCATTTTGTATCAGTCCTTTTGGGATATATAAATTTAAGTATTGTTTAAATTATATCATTTTATGGGGCTTTTTACCCTTATAACTATAACGAAGAGAAGGAAAAATTATTGAGATATTTTGTGTTTAGAGTGAAAGAAGTGAGCGTAGTGAACAACATACTGTTATTCACTACTAGGAAGAAACATGAAACCTATCTAAGAGCTTGAATAAAGCTATCAATCTGTGTACTATTGCCTATCGTTGGTGGTATATAATTAGCAAGGACACCATCACGAGCAAATATAAAATAGGCAGGTACACCTTGGGTTGTAGTGTATCCTGAGAGCTCGGTTATAAAGGTGAACATGCTCCCTGCGTTTGCTGTAGCCACAGTATCGTACTGCATACCATTGCTTGCAGCAAATGCCGCTAGTGCAGCACTGTTTAACTTTCCATAACTTTCTATAGCGATGACGTAGACATCATTTGGGTACTTGGCACGTATGTTGTTGATAGTTGGTATAGATTGCCTGCAGTAAGGACAAGTATCTCCATAGATATCAAGTAAAACAATTTTGCCTTCATATCCTTCAAAGACCAAGCCATTTTGGGTTCTGTTGACTTTAATACTTCTACCACTCGTCGTGGTGATAGTTGTAGAAGCTACGGTTGGGGCAGGCGTGCTAGATGCAGGTGTCGAAGTGCTTGAGGTAGTTGCAGGTGCAGTCGTTGATGAAGTTGCTGAACTGTTGACAATATCGTCAGAACCACATCCCGAAAAGATGAGCATTCCAGTGAAGAGAAGGCTAGTAGATAATTTGTTGTAGGTCATGGGGAATCCTTATAGTATAAATTTAACTGCTTAGATTATATTAAATAATATCTTAAAAGGTATTGAAGTATGTAAAGTATTGATTCGTCATTGTTAAAAATGAAGTAGAAAGAAGAAAATAATGCAGTGGGGTTTTGACATATATACACTTGAAGTGCATATATGTTTAGAAGATTAAATTTATAATAGTTGTTGAATACGAGCGTCTATATCACTCTCAGGGAAGTCTGAGAGTATTTTGTCATACACGATGGTACCATCTTTTGAAAGTATCATTAAATAAGGAACTGCTTGCAAGTTGTAGCCTTTTAAGTCTTTTATAAAAGAAAACATTTTACCTGTGTTTGCTTTACCTACAGTATCGTACTGTTGCATACCTGCATTGGTTAAAGTACCATAACTTTCAAGTGCAATGACTTTCATACTATTGGCATATTTAGCTTGTAGTCTATTGTATGCGGGTATTGCATCTAGACAATGAGGACAAGTGTCTCCATAGACTTCAAGAAGTATGACTTGACCTTCATAGCCATGAAATACAAAGCCATTGGCAGTTTTGTCTACTTGTATGCTCTTACCACTTGTTGTTGTGATGGTTGTTGTATCTACAGCAGCACTTGTATTTGTAGTAGACGTACTAGAACTTTTACTATCATCACCTCCACAGCCTGAGAGTAGAAGGCTAGCTGTAAATAGAAAAGAGATTGCTAATTTGTTAAATGTCATGGGTGTATCCTTTGTGCTTTAAGATATGAAAAGTATAGGCAGTATTCTCTTATGGGATGATTAAAAATAATATTTTGTGATACTTGATAGCTCTCTCATGATGTAGCGTTTTTTGTAAACACTATTATGTTATACTCCAACATGCTATAAAAAGAGGTAAACATGAGTAAAAAAATTGGTATGACACAATCAAATTATATCCCATGGAAAGGGTACTTTGACTACATAAACAGTGTAGATGAGTTCTATTTTTATGATGATGTACAGTATACAAAACAAGATTGGCGAAATCGCAATATTATTAAAAGTTCAAAAGGTCTTGAGTGGATATCTGTACCTGTAGGTAAAAAAACAAGAAACAGACTCATCTGTGAAGTAGAAATAAGTCAAAACGGGTGGCAAAAAAGTCACTGGGGGAAGATAAGTCAGTACTATAAAAATGCTCCTTATTTTAAACAATATAAAGACTTTTTTGAAGAGCTGTATTTAGGTAAAGAATGGACAAACCTTTCTGAGATGAACCAAGCGATGATTCAAAAAATAGCCCAAGACATTTTGGGCATTACCACTAAATTTGGTGGGGACTCTAGAGCGTACGAGCTTTCAGGAAGTAAAGAAGACCGTTACATCCCAATGCTCAAAGAACTAGGGTGTACGACATACCTTAGTGGCCCTTCTGCTAAAAGCTATCTGACAGAAGAGTCTATGGCAAAACATGGGATTAAGCTAGAGTGGATGGCATATGAAGGATATCCTGAATATCCGCAACTGTACCCACCCTTTGAACATGGTGTGACCATACTTGACCTTATCTTCAATACAGGTCCAAATATGAAAGACTTTATGTTAAGTTTTGATAAGTAAATAAAACCAAAAAACAAGTTTAAAGAAAAAAAAAGAGAAAAAATGAAAAAAATTATACTATTAGCCACACTATGTTTTGTGATGTTAGATGCAAAATCTACACCCCCTCAAACAGAATCAAGTGACATTGTCTGGACAGTACCAGAAAAAAAACTTCCTCTGCCTTCTACTGCAAGTGCCGAGCTACAGCAGGTACTTTCACAGATAGCCCCACCCAACATAAAAGCACGAAGTACATTTAAGTCTAAAAGTAAACAGCAGTGGAAAGACTGGGTGGAGTATAGTCAAGATTCAGGTGAAGCAGGCGTAAAGAATTGGGCTAAGAAATACAATGTAGGCATCAAGCAAGACACTATCGCAGGGCTCAATGTTTATTATGTTATAGCACGAGATTTTGTACCTAAAGCAAATAAAAAACTTTTTATTCACTTACATGGTGGAGCGTATATTTTTGGAGGAGGACTCTCTGGTGTGAGCGAAGCTATACTCATTGCACGTAGAACGATGATGCCTGTGCTTGTTATAGATTATCGTATGCCTCCAGACTTTCCTTTTCCTGCGGCACAAGAAGATGTGGTACGTGTGTACAAGGAACTTCTAAAGACCTATGCTCCAAAATCTATAGCGATGGGAGGGTCTTCATCTGGTGGAGGTCTGGTTCTTTCTGCCATACAGAAGCTAAAATCATTAAAAGTAGAACTCCCTGGGGCACTTTTTGTGGGTACACCTTGGTCTGACTTAAGTAAAACAGGTGACTCTTTGTATGTCAATGAAGGCATCGACCGTAAGATAGTAACCTATGATGGTTTCCTTCCTGCAGCTGTGAAGCTTTATGCAAATGGACTAGACATTAAAAACCCAGGTCTTTCACCTGTGTATGGAGACTTCTCAGGGTTCCCTCCCAGTATGCTCGTCACGGGAACACGGGACCTTTTCCTGAGTATGACAGTCCGTGTACACAGAAAGATGAAAGCAGCAGGCGTAGTAGCAGACTTAAATGTCTATGAAGGTCTTTCGCACGTAGAATATTTTGTGGTACCAGACAGTCCAGAGTCTAAAGAAGTTTACAAAGAATTAGGGCTATTTTTAAAACAAAATCTAAAGTAATGAGAGCATAGAAAAATAGGTATTTACCCTACTGTGATAAAATAGCTAAACTCAACTAGGACGATAATTTGCTTTTTAATTCTTATATATTTATCTTTGCTTTTTTACCCTTTACCTTTTTTATCTATTTTTATCTCAACAGTCTAAAGCTGACTGTTGTAGCCAAAGCATTTCTTGTTTTTGCCTCACTGTTCTTTTACAGTTGGTGGAACATTGTTTATCTTCCTATCATACTTTCATCTATGCTTTTTAACTATGGTGTGGGTATCTCTTTGTCAAAAACAAGCCAGCAAAGCAGAGTTAACAAGAAGGTGCTACTGACTTTTGGCATCGTTGCCAATGCGGCATTACTTGGGTACTTTAAATATGCAGATTTTTTCATCACCAATGTCAATCATCTTTTAGGCACAGACGCAGGACTCTTGCATCTTGCCCTGCCTTTGGCAATTTCCTTTTTTACCTTTCAGCAGGTAGCCTATTTGGTAGACAGTTATAGAGGAGAGACTAAAGAGTATGACTTTCTTAACTACGCGAACTTTGTGACCTTTTTCCCTCAGCTCATCGCAGGACCCATAGTTCATCATGCTGAGATGATGCCACAGTTTGCAAAAACAGCAAACAAAGTGATGCGTTACCCTAACATAGCAGTAGGACTTTTCATCTTCTCCATAGGGCTTTTCAAAAAAGTAATCATCGCAGATACCTTTGCCATATGGGCAACAGCAGGGTTTGACCATGCTCCACAGTTGCACATGGTAGAAGCATGGGTGACATCACTCTCCTATACCTTCCAACTTTACTTTGATTTTTCTGGCTATACGGACATGGCTATAGGAGCAGCGTTACTGTTTAACATCAAACTTCCACTTAACTTTAACTCACCCTACAAGGCAACGAACATACAGGATTTTTGGAGACGTTGGCACATCACTTTAAGCAGGTTTTTAAGAGAGTACATCTACATTCCTTTAGGGGGCAACAAAAAGGGTGAGTTTAGAACTTATGGCAATCTCATGGCAACCTTTCTCATAGGAGGCATCTGGCATGGGGCAGGGTGGACTTTTCTATTTTGGGGCTTTTTGCACGGTATGGCTATTGTTATACATAGAGTTTGGAGTAAAGTAGGGTTTAAGTTGCACACCGTGTTGGCTTGGTTTATCACCTTTAACTTCATTAACATTACTTGGGTTTTCTTTAGAGCAAAAGAGTGGGATGATGCCATGAAAGTACTCAGCGGTATGTTTTCAGGAGCGTTAGTCTTACCTTCAGAATGGAAAGAGACGCTAAGTAGCCTTCTTGGAGATACTGTCTATTATGGATATTGGTTACAATCAATCTCAACAGATACCTATACGATGTACTGGATAATGGCAGGCCTATTTGTTGTGGTAGTACTGAACAATACAAATGAATTGGCTCAAAAATTTAAGCCAAACCTTTGGACGATGCTTTATGCTTCTGTGCTGTTTTTGATTGCAGCCTCATCTCTTTCGAAACTCTCTGAGTTTCTTTATTTTAACTTTTAGGAGTGATTATGCACTATAAAAAATGGGTCAGATACTTTTTACTCATCGTTTTTTCCACCATTTCTATGTTTGGGCTGTTTAACTATAGCATTGACCCTCTATGGACATTTTGTCACAGTAACCAGTACAACAATGCCCAACCAGGATTTAACGAACGTCAGCTTAAAACAAACAGAGCCTACTTTTGTGGCTTAGAACAGTATGATGCTTTGCTACTTGGGAGCAGCAGGACAACCTACATCAATCAGCATGACTTTAAAACAATGAAAGTCTTTAACTACTCAGGTGTTGCTATGTATCCTTCTGAGTATAAAGACTGGGTAAAGCAAGCAAAAGAGATAAAAGGTGCAGACTTTAAAACAGTCATCATAGGGGTAGACTTTTTTGGTTCAAACGGTGGAGCCTTTGGGCAGATGCAGATGAACCAAACACCAAAACCTTCCCACTATCTAGCCATTACCAAAGCGATGATGTACCCCTATAAGATGCTGTTTACGACAGATACACTTGAAAAGAGTTTTGAGTCTATCAAACACAGTAAGAACCTAGGTACAACAGACTACAACAGAATCAATGTTAAACAAACCATACGTATCTCAGCAGAAAGAAAACAACAAGCCATTGCCCATCAAACAGGACTCTATACTCATCAGGTCTATGGGGCGGGGTACAGGTTTAACCCTAAATTAAAAGACTATTTTAAAGCACTTAAAAAAGAGAACCCACATACAAAATTTATTATTTTCACCACACCTATAAACATAGATTTATTTAAAATGTTAGTACAAAGTGCTAGACTAGATGACTATAAAAAATGGGTCACATTACTAGTAGAAGAGTTTGGCGAAGTGTATGACTTTATGGGCGTGAATACTATCACCTCCAACAGAGACAACTATGCAGACTTACACCACTTCTACCCAGAGTTTGGTACACTCATAGCAGACAGGGTTACAGGTGTGAAAAACAGTAAACTACCAAAAGATTTTGGTATCCATCTAAACAAAAAAAATCTAGAAGCACACTTTAAAGAGATAGATAAACAGGTAGCAAGCTTACAGAAGCAGTGAGCTTAAATCTTTAGCTTGTTACCTATGTCTACAAACGTCATGTTGTCATCTAGACTCACTGCAAAAAGGTAGTTGTAAATGCCTTTAGGGAGCATGTGTAAGTCTATGAGTTTGGCTGTAAACCCTGAAGTGTTTAGCTTCTTGTTGCCATACGCATGTGCGACATCTGGACGTGGTTCTTTGTCTAAGGCTATTTTATAGTAGGTCTGTTCTTTCTTGAGTACAAGATAGACTGTGTCATATGCTTTGTTTTTCTCAGTATTAAAAATCCACCCTCGCATAGAAAGTTTCCCCTCAGCTATTTGAAAGCCATCGATGTTAAATTTTGCACTTTTTGTATACTTTTCTGCAGGAACATCTTGCCATAAGACAGGCTTCGTTAAAAAAGCATCCACATAAGAGTAGAGTGTCAGTTTGGTACTGAAGTAAAGATTGAAAACACTCAAAACAATCAGAAGCCATAAAAGCATTTTTGAATACACATTTTTATGTATAAATATCGCAGCTATGATACCTACGATAATGTAGAGACTAGGGAAGAGGTACCTTCCTTGTGCTTGGTAGTCATAGCCCACTGAGTAAACAACCATAAATCCAAAGTTTGCCAACACCAACATACAAAAAAAGATAAAAATCTTTGTATCGATATGCTTATAGACTAAAACGACAATAGCAAGGGCGACAATAGAAACAAGATAGTACTGATACATTTCCAAAGGAAGTGACATCCATCCCCAGTTGGCATAAAGGCTCACGAGGGTGCTAGTTAAAAAGTCATTGACAGAAAAGTCAGCCCAGCCTCTGGCTAAAGAGGGTAAGTCAGGTGTGCCAAATTGTGCGATAGCTTTTGCACTGGTGAAGATGCCCAAAACATCTCCATCGTTTGCTAAATAACTGGTGATAAACCACCAAGACGCAGGTACAAACCCAATCAAAATAGCATACACCCATACTTTTTTCGGCAAGACAAATAAAACTTTACGTTTATACATGACAACCCAAACAAGTGTAAGAAATGCTATAGCCCACAAATGCAGTTTTGCTGTGATAGTTAGCCCTGCAAAAAAGAGCAGTATGAAAAAATTCTTTTTATCATCATCGCCAGCAAGAAAGTGTCCCACACTCAAACCAAAGAGCAAAGCAGCAATTATCGTACCCACATCAGAGTTGATGTAAGAAAAGGTAAAGAGGGTCTGTGGTAGAAGGGCTGCGAGTAAAAGAAACCCTGCTACTTTGTTTTTCTTGTAGGCGATAAGTGTGACCAATAGATAGACTAAGAGTAAAAGATACGCCCCTAGTCTATGATGACCAAAAAGTCTATAGCTCAAACCATGTAACCAGTACACTATGGAACCACCAGGACTATAGGAGACACCGTAGGCATTTCTTGCTACTTCAGTAGAGTCCCACTGTGGCCAAGAAAGATGTTTTGCAATGTACTCAGCCATGGAGAGGTGCATAGGCTCATCTGGTCCACCAAAAGGAAAAGAGTAAGGAATGTGCCAGAGTAAGTACTGACCTAAAAATGCATAAGCAAGTAGAAGCCCCATAAAGAGGATGTTCACATAGTTTTCATTACGTGCAGACATAGGGCTTACAGCTTGCATTTAGTACCCATATTTAGCCAAATACCAGTCGATAGTCTTTACAATCCCTGTATCAAAATTCTCATCTGCTTTCCAGCCAAGGTCATTTTCAAGTTTTGTTGCATCTATGGCATAACGTCTGTCATGTCCTGCTCTGTCTTCTACAAAAGTGATCAGTTCTTTATATGATTTTTCAGTTGGTACTTTTTCATCAAGTATAGTACAAATGGCATCAACTATCTGAAGGTTCGTACGTTCATTACGTCCACCGATGTTGTAAACATTTGCTTCTTTCCCTGTATGGTATACAAGGTCTATACCCTTACAGTGGTCAAGCACATACAGCCAATCACGGATGTTTTTTCCATCACCATAGATAGGGATGCTTTCCCCCGCCAACGCTTTTCTGATGATAGTCGGTATAAGCTTTTCATCATGCTGTTTAGGACCATAGTTGTTTGAACAGTTGGTGATGACAGTATTCATCCCATAGGTTTCTTGGTAAGAACGTACTATCATGTCGCTGCTTGCTTTAGACGCAGAGTAGGGTGAATTAGGAGCATACGGTGTCTCTTCTGTAAAGAGGTCAGTCTCGTTTAGCGTACCATAGACTTCATCCGTAGAGATGTGGTGAAAACGACATCCTTCATAGCCACTTCTAAAAGTAAAAGGTTTTTCCATCCATTTTTTGTAAGCAACATCAAGAAGTGTAAAAGTACCATTGACATTTGTTTCTATGAACACACCAGGGTTTTTGATGCTGTTGTCCACATGACTCTCTGCTGCAAAGTGAATCACCCCTTGTACATCATACTCATCAAAGATGAACTCCACCAAATCACGGTTACAGATGTCCCCTTTGATAAACTTATAATTTGAGTTTGTCTCACACTCTGTAAGGTTCGCTAAATCACCAGCATAGGTAAGTAAATCAAGATTGATTACCAAATAGTCTGAATATTTATCTAAAAAATAAGGTACAAAATTAGACCCTATAAACCCCGCACAACCTGTGACTAGTATGCTTTTTTTTGCCATGTTTATTATCCTCTTATGTATTGTATATTAATATTTACCAATGAATCTTTTTAGTTCTTTTCATCTCTTAGTCCAGACAAAAAAGCCAAGAAAAAAGCCAGAAAAATAGAAAACATCAACGAAGTGATAAAGGCGACTATCACGATGAGAATTTTTTTAGGCTTGATGGGTCTTTCCAGTACTTCCACTTCTCCTACAATATGCGTCGGTTTTATGCGTAAAGGACTAATGGCAAGTTTCATTGCATACTCTTTTTCTTTCAATTCTGAGACCAAAGATTGTAATTTTTGTGCTCGTTCTTGATTTTGACTTATCTGTATGGTATATATGCCTGCTAGTGCAGCATCTTGTGTACTTAAGTTCATAACTTTCTGATTATAATTTTCCAATGTTTTTTGCAACTTAGATAAGTTTTCACTTGTATCTCTTATGTCAGTCTGAGTAAGAGATATTAGCTCTTTTTTAGTCTCAACATACCCATTCACTTTATCAGCATAGTCCATTTCAACTTTTTTGACTATACTGTCAATAAGCGTTACGGCTTCTTCATTGCTACGACCCTCTACAGCGATTGAAAATATACTTTTAGAGTTTTTCGCCACAGAAATTGATTTTACCCTTGGGTGGTTTCTTGCCTTTTTTGACTTTGTACCATACAGATATTCAAATTTTTGTTTAAGATCCACTATATCATCTAACGTACTCTCATCTTTTGTACCTGCATCTATTTTACCTATCTCCACCATCGCTTGTACTTGGTACACAGGCTTAGTAAACATATAGGCATAGACTATAGCAAGTAGCGTCACAAGTATAGTGATAGTATAAATGAGTTTCTTTCTTTTTGCAATAACAGCAAATAACTCTTTTAAGTCTATGACATCATTTTGTATCTCTTGTTTTTTTTCCACTGTTTATCCTTGCTGTAAATATTGTGTGATTATACTAAAGTTTAACCCAAATTATTCATTGGTTTGGTGATTAAATTCTGGTACGATGTGTTGTAAAGCTTCTACAAGATTGTCACTTTTTATTAATGCTTCTATATCATGACGTAATTCATCTATGTCATAGACAGACTTTGCTGCCACCGTGATGGAATCATAAGCAGTATGAGCATCACTATCATCGATGAGTAACTCTTCATAAAGCTTTTCCCCAGGACGAAGCCCAGTAAATTTGATGTCTATCTCACTGTTCCCACTTAGTTCTATCATCTTCTTTGCCAAGTCCACTATCTTGATAGGTTCACCCATATCTAAGATAAATATCTCTCCACTACTTCCTATAGCCCCTGCTTGAAGTACAAGCTCGCAGGCTTCAGGTATGAGCATGAAGTAACGAGTAATGTCAGGGTGCGTCACGGTGATGTCTAGCCCTTGTTCTATCTGGGCTTTAAACTTGGGTATCACAGAACCACTAGAGCCCAAGACATTGCCAAACCGTACTGCCACGATGTCTGTAGTATTTGAAGGTACATTCTGAGCATATAGTTCGCAAATTCTTTTGGTCGTTCCCATGACATTGGTAGGGCGTACAGCTTTGTCAGTAGAGATGAGTACAAACTTTTCAACCCCGTTTTCTATAGCCACATCTATACAGTTTTTAGTCCCTATAATGTTATTGACAATGGCTTCATTCATATTGGCCTCTACCAAAGGTACATGTTTATAGGCAGCGGCATGTATGACTATCTGAGGCTTATGTGTTTCAAATGTCTGCATCAGGTCTTTTTTATGCACAACAGACTGTAGGACAGGTACTACGTCTATTTTCCCTTCTGTCTCTTGTTCTATAGCATACAAGTTGTACTCGCTATGGTCAAGGAGTATGAGCTTCTTGGCTTTAAACTTGATGCACTGACGTACTATCTCAGACCCTATACTCCCTCCAGCACCTGTTATGAGTACAGTTTTATCTGCTATAAAAGAAGAGATTTTGTCTTTATCCAGATCTTGAGGATGCCGTGCCAGCAAATCTGCTACAGAGATGTCTTTAAGTTGTGTCGTAAAAGACTCTGTCTCCAAAATACGCTCTAAAGAAGGCAATATCTTTATATCTTCAAAATATTCACCAAGTTTATCGTAAATATTTTTGACCGTCTCTGCCTTTGCAGAAGGCATGGCAATAACAAGTAAGTCTAGCTTCCGACCGTTTAGTTTTTCTGCAAGTTTCTCTTTGGAGAGAATTCTTGTAGCATCTATGGTACGTTTTTGCAGATTACTGTCATCATCAACAAAGTATTTTACTTGATAGGGCCCAGATTTAAATTCATTTTGTAACTGTAGCCCTGCAGAACCTGCACCATAAATGACTACATCTTTCGTTTTTTTTACCAAACTTCTGTTGATGTAATGGTAGTAGGCATACATAAGAAAATTAATAGCAAAAAGATAGGAAAATAGTTCAGAAACGAAAAAGTAAACATGAATTTTACTATAAAATAGTGGCATATACACAAAAAAAGCAACAATATAAACAATACTCTTAATAAGAAAAGTTTTTTGAGTAGATTTACTCCATGAAAGAGAATAGTCTTTAAAAATAATAAAAGAGGCAAATAAGCGAATACCTATAACAGTAAGCACAACTTGTAGCTGAAACTCTTGATGAAAAATCCAAAAGGTCCAAGAGAAAGTGAGAAATGAGAGTATGATAATGACTAAAATATTTAAAATACGTTTATCGATGTAGTGCATACTTACCTGTCTATTATTTTTCCGTATTATATACTATTTGTACTATTCTTTTCATTACCTATAAGGTACAAAATGAGGAAACCCTTGGGGTGCTTCAAATAGTATATGTCTGTGTGACTGATTGTGTTTGTTAAGGTCATAGTTCTTCTTATAATTCATCCCCCCAAACCTACCTTCCCAGTCAACATTCTTTTTGTACAGGTACTTAATCACAAAAGCAATATCTGCAGGGGCATAATATTTTATTTTTGTATAGGGTGGAGTATTTTTTTCATAAAACGAAATCTTTTCTCCTATAGTTTCTATCTGCTCCTCAGAAAGGTTATAGCCAACTGTCCTCTCACTGAAACTATTTTTTATTGAGATGATATTTTTGTAGTAATTGTGATGAAGGGTATCGCTGTATTTGGAAAAAACAGTTACTACAAGTAAAGAGCAGATAATGAATATATTGATGTATCTCAATCTATAATATTGAAAGATATAGAAAGTAAATATAGGTATTAAAACAAAGAGAGAAGAACTATAGTAGAGTCTATTGACTAATCTAGTATGTGTTATGACAGAAAACAATCCTCCCGAAAACTGATAGAGAGGGATAAATACAAATATTGAAGTTAATAAAACATATAGTAAAACCCTTATGTTTATATTGTTTTCAACCTTTTTATATTTCTTCCATAGTAAATACAATATAAAAAATACACCAAAATACATGATAAAGTACATCAACTCATTTACCGAGGCATACGCTCTATTAAGGCCATTAAGTAGATATAAACCTGACTCCATAATTTTACTATAAAGTTCTGGAAGTTTATCTATTGAGAGATAGTTAAAGATAGGAGATTTTTCTGGTTGATAGTGTTTAGCCATATATAGCATAGCCAGTATAAGCGGGATAAATAGATAAAAATATTTCTTAAAAATAAAGTATATTTTGTCTATAAATACTAACCCGAGTACTGCAATATGCATAAGATAGTAGAGAAATTCCATCGAGTGTATCTGTAATATAAGTCGTGACAGTAAAAGGATTTGAACAATAAAAAAAATCTTTATCTTCCATGATCTTTTTTCAAGTAACAGTACTATAGTCAAGCCTAACATATACCAAAATAACGGTAATGCTATCTGATAATTCATCGAATACCACATGATCCATACCTGATGTGTGACTTGCGAATAGGTAGCATAAACAGTGACCCAGATAATAACAGACCAAAAAGATAGCCATTTCACAGTAAGCGTATCTATGCTCTTGAAAACATTTCGTATTAGTACTTTTGAAAAATAGTAAATAGAAAATAAAGAAATATAGGTTTGTAATACATGAATAATTTTTGCACGAAAGAACATTTGACTACTGTCTATGTCCAATATATAAAAAAGGTATGCCCAAGCATAATGCCAAATATATCTAGGTCTATCTAAAGTGATGTTTTCATGTTCACCTGTTGGTATCATAAAATATAAATCATTGACAGATATACCAACAAGTTTTTCATTTAAGTGTGTCATTTGCATATACAAATCATCTATTACAATGAGATGATGGAACATATCATAAGGGTAACGTAAAAAAGGTGTAGTAAAGAGTACAGCAAGGAGGCAGAGCGTGACAAATGCATAAAAACCATATATGTTATTTTGTCTCATGCGGTTATTTACATGCTTTCTTTTATAATCTTACATACATGTTGCACATCTTTTAATGTCATTTCTGTTCCACTAGGTAAACAAAGCCCTCTAGTAAACATATTTTCGCTGACTCCATTGAGTTGTGTTTTACATCCATCAAAAAGAGGTTGCATATGCATAGGTTTCCATAAAGGTCTACTTTCGCAGTTACCTTCTTCTAGTGCTTTGATAATCTGATCTATATCTACACCTTCTTTAAAGAGTAATGTCGTAAGCCATCTATTGCCTCTACTATTTTCAAGTTCTGGCATAAATTCTACATCCAAATCTTTAAGTTCTTCTTGATACCATGAAAAAATCTCTCGTTTTTTGTTCACTCTGTCATCTATGACTTCCATTTGCCCTACACCTATGGCTGCTAGCACATTAGACATACGGTAATTGTAGCCATACTCGGTATGTTCATAGTGAAGATAATTTTCTTTCGCAGCAGTACTGTAGAACATGGCTTTCTTTATCCATGCTTCATTGGCACTAACTAACATACCACCACCACTTGTTGTCAATATTTTATTGCCATTAAAAGAGTAGACACCGAAGTCTCCAAAAGTACCCGAGTGCTTGCCATTAAAAGTCGCTCCCAAACTCTCTGCAGCATCTTCTATAAGGTATACATCATGGGCTTTACAAATAGACGCTATTTTTTCTATATCTGCCACTTGTCCATATAAATGAGTCAATATCAGTGCTTTAGGCTTTTTTTCACAGGTTTCTAAATATGTTTCAAGTAAAACAGGGTCTATATTCCAACTCTCTTTGTCGCTGTCTATAAAAACTGGGTTTGCTCCTTGGTAAAGTATGGGAGAAACAGAGCCTATAAAAGTAAAAGTAGATGCCAACACATCATCACCTTTCCCCACACCCAAGATACGTAATGCCAAGTGTATAGCAGCAGTACCACAGGTCACAGCCAAAGCATTCTTACTGCCCGTATAGTCACAGATTGATGCTTCAAACTTATTGACAAAGGCACCTAGTGGGGCAATGTAGTTACTTTCAAACACTTTATTAATGTATTTTTGTTCATTTCCTCCCATATGTGGAGGACTTAGAAAGAGTCGTTTACTAAAATTCGTCATTTAGTGCCTCACTGTACTGAATTTTAATTCTTGTCATGGTTTATTTCCTTTTTTTCTTTACATGGATTACCATATGCTAATCTATGCTTTCCAATGTCTTTAACAACAACTGAACCAGCACCAATCATTGCATGATTACCTATCTGTATTCCCTGAATAAGAGTTGATCCTATCCCTACGTGTGTTAAATTGCCGATTTTTATATTCCCCGCACATGCAACATTAGGAGAAACATGTACAAAATCACCAATAATATTTTCATGCTCAATCACACAAGAGGTATTTAAAATCACACCTTTTCCTATAGTTGCTTTTGCATTCACTACTACAAGAGGCATAATTACTGTACCTTGAGCTATCTCAACAGATTCAGAGATGATAGAAGATGGATGGACAAGCGTAATAATAGATATATGATATTCTTCGAGCTTATGAAATATTTTTTCTCTAATCCTATTCTGCCCAATACCTAATGCAACAGGTGCATCTATAGTATCTTTGATTTGATCAAAAGCAGCATACTCATTCTCCCCATCATCTATAAATTGTACATCATCATACCCACAAGCTTTTGCGATATCAGCAACAACCAATCCATGA
>Ga0256840_1002200_pt1 | contig 17439 bp, 6 predicted proteins | sample 355202metaG_FD_185969 | JGI IMG/M metagenome (GOLD analysis project Ga0256840, IMG submission 185969) | Hydrothermal vent microbial communities from Mid Atlantic Ridge, Atlantic Ocean - 355-202 | ecosystem: Environmental > Aquatic > Marine > Hydrothermal vents | place: Atlantic Ocean: Mid... | reverse complement strand
GGTTTTGGTCAGTTCTAATCTCCTTTTTAGTGGTTTTGTACCTGCCTATGGGGTGTTGTTGGTTTCTAACTATTGGTCTTATCCCTACCTATGGGTGGTTATTATCCTCTTTTTATTAGTTTTGATCCTACCTATGGGAGGCTTTTAACTGCCTAACTCTTGTCTTTGACCTACCTATTGGGGGTTACGAACCCCCGATTTTAGTTTTGTTCCTTCCTTTCTCCTTTGGAGAATATTACTTGTTTTTGTTAATTTTTATTTTCTCCTTCTGTGTTTTTTGCTGTGTTGCCTTTATTTTTAAAAAATTGTCTCATTTCGTTATATAGTGTTGTTGTACCTGGCACACTTTCTTTACTCATATACTTTATGTTTCTATAAAATGTTAATGCGTTTTGATAATTGTCATGATCTAATAATACTTTGGTATCTTTTAATTGCTCTGTTAATCCACTTATACGTTGTAATCTGTTTTCTATTTGTTCTCTTGCGGCGTAGTCTTTGTCAAATTCTACTTTGTCTAAAAATTTTGGTATGTATTGTTCGTTTTGCTCCATTAAACTTTTTGCTTTGTTTACAAATAGTTTGTTTTGCTCTGCAATACTTCCATATTGTTGTCGTTCGTCTGGTGTTAGGTGTACTGTTTTACCTTTTAGGACTTGTGCTATTTTTTCTAGGGAGTCGTCTAGTATTAATAATTCTTCTTGTGAAAAAACGATGCTTATTAAATTTTCAAATGCCATATTTAGTTTTTTTTAGTTTATTTATTTTCTTATTTTAAGTTTTTTAGATCTTTTTTTTTTATAAAACTTCTTTTTTTTTTTGTTATGTTTTATTAATAGTATACTTTTGCAAGTACCCTTAAATGTCTAAATTGAATTTATTTTTTATATAAAGAAAAAGTCATTTTAATTGATTATTTATTGATTATTTATGACGCCTCCCCGTTTGTAGTAGTGCTTTCAAAACTATGCTACATTTCGGGGTTTTTTTTGTTCTTTTTTAAACTCTTTGTTGTTTTACAAAATGTTTTGGGTGTTTTAGGTTGTGGTGTTTTTGTTTTTTTTATTCATTTTATATTTATTTACGGATTATTTTTAATTAAAAAATAATACTTGCTTCTTATTTTAACGCCTATCTAATTAAAATTGTACTTTCAAAAACTTATTTTAACTTGACTTTATAATATTACAACATTTAATAGCATACCTACTTTCTTGTAGTTAGGTTTTTGTTCTAATTAATACATACTTATGATTATCATGTTGTCTCTTTTTTTCTTGTATCAAATCTTTTACTCTTAACTGGAATTATTATAGGGGGAAGATTTCCAGTTTCTCTAATTTATTATTAAATAATAAAAGTAAATTTTAATAACTTGCTACAAACATAGTATATTATTTTTAATTTTATACTATATGTTATATTTTTTTTATTTTCACTATTTGTTCTTATGTTTTCTATAATATGATACCTTCTTCTAAGTAGGTGGGTTTAATAAGTCTCTATAAACCTGAGTTCGACATAAAATTTGTTTACAGTTAGATGAATTTTTTCATAGGCGAAGACAAATTTATGAAGGATTATCTGGATAATTTAAGTAAATTTGGTAAAGTATATGAGAAAATTCATCAAATCCGAAGGAAAAACAAATAAAAAGCAATCTTTTTGTGTTAAATTTTTAAAATATCTAGATATTCCTTCAAATTTAACACTTCAAATCTTACCTTTTATTTGTTTTCTGTAAATTATATTTTATGTCGAACTCAGGTTATAAGGTTTTATGATTGTAACTAAAAAATCCCACATTTCTGTGGGATTTTTAGTTTTCTATTTTATCTTTATTTTAATAATTAGATATTTCGAATTGTGTTCTACGGTTTGTTTGATGTTCTACTTCTGAACATGGTACTCCGTCTGCGCATTTGTTTCGCAATCTTGTTTCTCCATAACCTATTGCTTTAATTCTGTTAGATGCTATTCCTCCGACTCCGACTATATAATCAACTGTTGCTTGCGCTCTTCGTTGTGATAAGCTTTGGTTATATTTGTGTGAGGCTCTACAATCTGTATGTGACGATGCTATTACGTCAAAATTTTCACAACGTTGCATAATCTTTACTACTTTGTCTAACTCACTTGCTGCATCTGGTCTAATATATGATTTATCCAAATCAAAATATATATTATTTATATTATCTAATGCGTTTTGACATGCTAAATAGTCTGCTGATACAATTGTTGGTGTTGGTGTGCCTTGTAAATTAGTTATAGGTGTAGTAGGGGTAGTAGGGTTACTTATTACAGTAGGATTCAATTCCTTGCCAAGATTAAGCCCTAAGTCTAATCCTAATTTTAGGTTTGCATTAGATGTAAATTCTTTTGAATCTGTTGAGTATAATTTTTTGGATCCTACTACTTTGTATTTTGATTTACAATCTATATTAAATGCAAACTTTGCATCTGTTCCTACTAGTTTAGAATCTATCTCTTTTCCTTTATCATCATATATAATTACCAATGCTCTTGGTATTTTTTCTCCTGTGTTCTTATCTGTTACTATTCCTTCTACTATTTGATTACATGGTAGCGCTCCTTTTTGTTTGAAATAATAAATATCATCATCTCCTTTTCCTTCACTTCTATTTGATGAAAAATATCCATAATCTGCTCCTTTCTTTTTTGAAAAAGAGAAATCATCTTTATAACTATTAATTGGTGCTCCTAAATTTACTGGTTCTGATACGCCATCTAGTTTTACTGCATAAATATCTAATTTTCCTAATCCTCCAAACTTATCTGATGAAAAATATAATGTATTATTTTCTCCTATAAAAGGGAATCGTTCGCTTCCTGCCGTATTTATTTGTTTTCCTAAATTAATTGGCGTTCCATATGTTCCGTCTCCATTTATTGATACTTTATATATATCATCTGTTCCATTCATGTTTGAAGAGTAATATAGTGTTTTATTGTCTTCGCTCAATGCTGGGTGCCCTACACTATAATCTTTATTATTAAATGGCATTTCTACTATATTTTTCCATACTGTTGGAGAAATAACTTCTGCTCTATACATTGCAATGTGAGTTTTACCATGACTATCTTTATCTAAATAATTGTCATAATACTTATCTCTAGAAAAATATACTGTTTGTAAATCTTTTGTAAATACTACATTTGATTCGTGGTATTTTGTATTTACTTCTTTATTTAATTTTACACTGTTAACCAATTCTCCATCTTCTGCTATATCTGCTATAAACAATTGTAAAAATGGTTGTTCGTTTGGTGTCCAATTTCTTTTAATCATTGGTGTTCCTTTTTTTGGAGATGCATATATTACTTGATTTTCTCCATAAAATGTTGTTCCAAAGTTTGATAATTTGTTATTACACTCTTCTAAATGTTTGATTGTGTACTGTACCATTGTTTCTTGTGCAAAACTAAAACTTACACTCCATAGTAATACTGCTAATAATATTATATTTTTTTTCATTTTATATGTTTTAGTTTGTTAAAAGAATCGTGGTGACTTCAAGTCCTTACGTGATAAGTTTACATCATATTGCAAAAATATTTCATGTGAGCCACTATTAAACTCCTGTAATTTGGTTAATGTATAATCATACGAATATCCTATTCTAAAATCATCTGTTATTAAAAAGCTTACTAATCCATCTATTGAATCGTTAAATCGATAGCCTAATCCTAATTCAAAACGCTTATTGATTAAAAAATTTCCTGTTACATCTACCGACAATGGTGCCCCTGGCGTTGCTTTTAATACCGTTGTTGGCTTAAAATCAAGATTATCTGTTAAGTTAAAAACATACCCTGCTGTTAAAAAGCCATGCATTTTTTCACTTGATTTTGCTGTGTCTAAATTATCAAAATGTGGTGTTTCTAATATATTAGGCACTGAGGCTCCCAAATAGAATTTATCGGTATAATAATATAATCCTGCTCCTATGTTTGGAAATACTCTTTTTAGATCTTCATCTAATAATGGATCTGCTCCTATTTGCCCATCTGGTGTTAATATGGTACTTAAATTTCCATTAAAAAAAGTTGCTCCTCCTTTTATCCCAAATGCTAGCTTTCCTGTTTCTGATGTTTTTATTGTGTAAGATATATCTGCATACGCATTTTGTTCTTTTACGGGTCCTATTTCATCTGCTATTACAGATAATCCTAATCCTAAATTTGCCGCTATTGGTGCATGTGCATTGGCTGTTAATGTTCTTGGTGCTCCTTCTATATTTACCCATTGCACTCTACCTAATACTCCTAAACTTAATGTTCCTTTTGACCCTGCATACGCTGGGTTTACTACATTCATGTTATACATGTAATGTGTGTATTGTGGGTCTTGTTGCCCATAACTTGATGTTATCATTAACATCAATGTTAATACTAATAAAAATATTGTTTTCTTCATAAAATAATTATTTATTGTTGTTTGAAAAGGTAGCGATTAGTAATCGCTACCTTTTATTTTGATGTTAATAATTTAAATATAACCATGTTGATTCTGATGTTCTTGTGCCATCATTAAATTCTATCACGTAGAAGTAAGTTCCTACTGGTACTTTTTCACTATCTTTATTAAGTGTCCATCTTCCATTTGAAAAACCATTCCAAGGTTGTTGCCCTACTCTTCCTTTGTTTTCATACTCATATACTATATTACCCCATCGGTTATATATACATAATTTATGATTTGGATATGAATTTAAAATTGGTATCGTAAAGACATCATTCTCTCCATCTCCATTTGGTGTAAATCCGTTTGGTAATGAATTACATACATCTACATCTAAATAATTTGGTATTCCATCAAGGTCACAATCATCATCTGCATTCTCGTTTTCATCAGTATTCCCTGTTAATATACCATCATTGTCATCGTCTGTATCTCTAAAGTTTACTTCATCTGTTGCATCTGTATTTTGTAAATCTGTTCCTGTATCGTTTATTGTTCCATTTGGATCGTCATAACCAGTTGGATTGTCTTCTGCTCCATCATCAAGTCCATCATTATCACTATCTATACCTGTCAACTCTAATCCTGATTCTATAACATCATCTACGCCATCATCATCTGAATCTTCATCTACGTAATCTGGATTATTATCTCCATCTGTATCTACTGGTACTATTCCTGCGCTATTATCTGTTTCATACGCATCATCTAATCCATCTCCATCTGAATCCATTCCTGTTGGTGGCACATATCCTTCTGTTGTTTGTCCTTCTACATTATCTGGTATTCCATCTCCATCTGAATCTTGGTCTAAATAATCTGGTAATGTATCTCCATCTGTATCGTCTAGATTTTCATTTTCTGTTAAAATTCCATCATTATCATCATCTATATCTTGGAAGTCTGGATGATTATCTCCATCTGTATCTACTGGATTAAGTGGGTCTCCTCCTACTTCTTGTTCATTTGATACTCCATCTCCATCACAATCTCCTTCAAGAAATTCTGTGCTTGGTTGCAGTGTTATACTTGCTGCTTCCAAATCACAATTATTATTTGGATCGGTTCCATCTATTGCTTCTTGACCATCTGTTACGCCATCTCCATCTGAGTCTGGGTTTTGTGGATCTGTAATGTTTCCATTTGGATCTGCTGGTGTTGATGGATCATCAATTCCTGTTACTTCTTCTTCATTAGTCAATCCATCATTATCACAATCCATAATATTCCAAGCTGCATCTGGTGTTACTGTTTGACTTGCTAATAAATAATCACAATTTTCATTTGGATCTGTTCCATCTATTGCTTCTTGTCCATCTGTTACGCCATCTCCATCTGAATCTGGATCTAAAGGGTTTGTTATATTTCCATTTGGATCTGCTGGTGTTAATGGATTATCTACTCCTGTTATTTCTTCTTCATTTGTTAATCCATCATTATCACAATCTGTATTCATCCATACTGTTGTTGGAGTTTCTGTTTGACTTGCTATAATTAAACTACATGGGTCTAACGGATCCGTTCCATCAACATTAACTTCTGTTCCATCTAATACTCCATCTCCATCTGTATCTGGGTTTAATGGGTCTGTTCCTGCTGTTACCTCATCTTCATTTGTCAATCCATCATTATCACAATCTGCCGTTGGCCAATCGTTTGTAACTGTAATTGTTGCTGATACATCGCCACATGGTGCATTTCCTGTAATAGTATATGTATATACTCCTGATGCATCTACAAATGGATCAAATATTCCTGTTCCACTTGCTAGTGCTGGCGTCCAAATTCCTCCTGCATCTGCTCCTCCAAGTGCTGCATATAAATCTACTGTATCACAAGTTGCTGTTACATTTGCATCTGTTCCTGGATTTGCTGCGTTTATAAATACTACTTCTACTGTTAATAAATCTGTACTTTCACATCCTTCTACTGATTCTTGAGATATTACAACTAATCCTCCTGTTAAATCTGTAAGTAAGGTTGTTGATGGTATTGTATTTCCATTATTATAATCCGCTAATGTATCGTAATAATTTAATGTAAATTCTTGCCCATCTGTTGTAACTTCTAAATCTGCTAATGTCGGTGTTTCCGTTGCACAGAATTCTTGCAATGTTGCTCCATTTGGATCTTCTGGTGCTACATTAATAACTGGTATAAACTCTAATCTATCAGCTTCATCAGAAATACATGCTGTGTTATCTTCTGCAAATCCTGCATAATAAGTAGTATTACCAACTAATAAAGTGCTTGATGATACTATATTCCCATCTGCATCATACCATACTACATGCGTATTTGCTGGGATATTATTAACTACTAGACTTCCTATTGTTGCATTATCTCCTGTACAGAATGCTGGTGCTACATCTGGCGATGTTGGTGCTACTAAATTACATAAATATGTTATTGTTATTGTTGCCTCATTTGATTCATTGCCATCGTTATCTTCAATTGTATAGTTTACTGGTGTTGGGTCTTCTGTAAAGCTAAGGTCTGGTGTAAATGTTACTAATCCTGTTGTTGGATTTACACTCCAATTTCCTTCTCCTGGTACATTAAAACTTGTTACATCTCCATTTGCATCCGTTATTACACTTGTTGCATTTGCTGGTGCTACTAAACTAATTGTTGTTGGGTCTAATTCTCCATCTGGATCATTATCTACTCCATGTCCATTTTCTACTAAAGGATCTACTGATACGGCTGTGCCTACTGTATTGTCTAAATCATCATCATCCATTGCTACTGGTGGCTGTGCATCATATAATACCGTTATTGTTGATGGGTTTGATACATTTCCTTGTTCATCTTCTACTGTATATGTAACTGGTGTTGGACTATTTGTAAATCCATTTTCTGGTGTAAATGTTACTTCACAGTTTACTACTGTCCATGTTCCTTCGCCTACTACTACTAATTCTTCGTTATATCCATCTCCGTTTGGATCTGTTCCTCCTTCAAAACTAAATGTTGTTGGGTCTACTATATCTCCATCGGTATCATTTGCACATGCTGATACTGTTGCTGGATTTCCTGTTGTATTATTCTCACTTAAATCGTCTGATGTAACTGGTACATAATCTACAGTTACCGTTGCTGGGTTTGATGTATTTCCATCGGTATCATCAACTGTATATGTGATTGGTGTTGGATCTTCTGTAAAGGTTGGGAGTGGTGTAAATGTCAACTCTCCTGTTGCTGGGTCATAATTCCATGTCCCTTCTCCTGGTACTACCAATTCATGTGGATTTCCTTGATCTGACCCTGTTAATACTACTGAGCTTGGATCTAATTCTCCATCTGGATCATTATCATTAGCTAATATTGGTAATGTAACACTATCGCCTGGTGTATTTCCTAAGTCTTCATCATCTACTGCTACTGGTGGCTCTGCTAAATATGTAATGTGAATTGTTGCCTCATTCGACTCATTTCCATCATTATCTTCTACTGTATAATTTACATCTGTTGGATTTTCTGTGAAATCTACTTCTGGTGTGAATGTTACTTCTCCTGTTGTTGGATTTACACTCCAATTTCCTTCTCCTGGTACATTAAAACTTGTTACATCTCCATTTGCATCTGTTATTATACTTGTTGCATTTGCTGGTGCTACTAAACTAACTGTTGTTGGGTCTACTGTTCCGTCTGGATCTGAATCGTTTCCATCTACATCTATTGTTACTGCGGTGCCTGTATCATTGTCTAAATCTTCATCGTCTACTGCTACTGGTGGCTGTGCATCATATAATACCGTTATTGTTGATGGGTTTGATACATTTCCTTGTTCATCTTCTACTGTATATGTAACTGGTGTTGGACTATTTGTAAATCCATTTTCTGGTGTAAATGTTACTTCACAGTTTACTACTGTCCATGTTCCTTCGCCTACTACTACTAATTCTTCGTTATATCCATCTCCGTTTGGATCTGTTCCTCCTTCAAAACTAAATGTTGTTGGGTCTACTATATCTCCATCGGTATCATTTGCACATGCTGATACTGTTGCTGGATTTCCTGTTGTATTATTCTCACTTAAATCGTCTGATGTAACTGGTACATAATCTACAGTTACCGTTGCTGGGTTTGATGTATTTCCATCGGTATCATCAACTGTATATGTGATTGGTGTTGGATCTTCTGTAAAGGTTGGGAGTGGTGTAAATGTCAACTCTCCTGTTGCTGGGTCATAATTCCATGTCCCTTCTCCTGGTACTACCAATTCATGTGGGTTTCCTTGATCTGACCCTGTTAATACTACTGAGCTTGGATCTAATTCTCCATCTGGATCATTATCATTAGCTAATATTGGTAATGTAACACTATCGCCTGGTGTATTTCCTAAGTCTTGATCATCTACTGCTACTGGTGGTACTGCTACATAAGTAATTGTAATAGTAGCTACATTAGATTCATTACCATCATTATCTTCTACTGTATAATCTACTGGTGTAGGGTTACCTGTAAAAGAAGCTTCTGGTGTAAATGTTGTTACTCCTGTAAAAGGATTAACACTCCAATTTCCTTCTCCTGGTACATTAAATCCAGTAACATCACCATTTGCATCTACAATAATACTCGTTGCACCTGCTGGTGGAACTAAGCTTACCGTTGCAGGATCAACATTCCCATCTGGATCGCTATCATTTCCAACAACATCTACAGCTACTGCTGTACCTGTAACGTTATCTAAATCTTGATCATCTACTGCTACTGGTGGCAATGCTACATAAGTAATTGTAATTGTAGCTTCATTTGAAGTTAAATTATTACTATCATCTACCGTATAATTAATTGGTGTTGGGTCGGCGGTAAATCCTGCTTGAGGAGTAAAAGTTACTGCTCCTGTATTGTCCACTAACCATGTACCTTCGTTAGGTACTGTAAAACCAACTAAATCACCATCGCCATCTGTAATTGGTGTATTAGCACCTGCTGGCATAATTAAATTAATACTTGCAGGGTCTAATGTAGCTCCAGAAACTGGATCTGCACTATCCACATTATGACCATTATCTGCTAATAAGTCTGTTATAGTAACAGGTCCTGCAGCATTTAATAAATCATCATCATCTTGAGCAGTTGGTGCAGCTGGAATAACAATAGTTACTGTTGCTGTACTTTCATTTCCTTCTGAATCTGTTATGGTATAAGTAAAAGTGTCTGTGCCTGTATAACCTGGGTTTGGATCATAAGTAAATGTTCCATCAGCTGCTACAGTTACTGTTCCATTACTTGGTTGTGTATAAGCTGTAACCGTAGTTGGTTCAACTCCTAAAATATCTTCTCCATTTCCGTGGTCATCAAATACATTTGATACTACATTTACATCTATTGGTGTGGTAAAGGCATCATCCATCGCTTGAATTGGTGTAACGACTAAGCTCATTGGTATTTTTGTTTGAGCACACATACAATTGTTATTGTTTGGTCCCATTACAAAAACAATACCCGTAGTTGCATCACAAGGTAAACTACCATTAAAGGTTATTACTTCGGTTGCAGTTGCTCCTGCCGCTAAGGCATTTGCTAAAGCACCGCTATAAATAATAGCTCCTGTAGGTTCTCCTGCAGCATCTGCACAATAGAAATCGTAAGTATAACCTGCTGGCATATCTACAGTACCTGTATTTTCAATATTTAATGTAGCTTCATAGGCATGACTAGAAGCTGTATTGGTTAAAGTTGCATTTGATGCGGTTGCACTTGCAACAATATCTGCTTTACTTATTGATATATCTTGATATGTACTTCCTGTTTGAATTTTACTATCCGTACAAGCTGTACCACCAGCACAAGGTATTCCTGCTGCTTCTACATAATTGTATAAATTAAGTGTTACAACTGGCGTACAAACACCGTTAACTGGAGTAACTTGATATGTAAAATGTACAAAATCATCATTTTGCATTCCTGCAGGATATTGGAAAATTACTTCTGTAGTTGTTTCACTCACTAAAGTAACATTGTGTGTTCCATCACCAACATTTGTTAAACTACCTAGTACAAATTCTATACCTGTTGGTAATTGCACCTTACCATAATCTTGGCTTCCTGTAATTGCTGCTGGTTGTCCTAAAATATCTTTTACTGTAGATTTAGAATCTAATAAATAAGGATCATCACAAGCTGTCATATCGTTTACAGCTGCGAAAGGTGCAGTACCTTCGGTAAGTACCATTTCTGGGAAAGCTCTATACGCTGGTTCTAAACCAGAAATCACAATGCCTTCTGTGTAAACACGAGTACCATCTCCTTGTGCTGGATCACCACAAGATTTATTTCCATTAATCACGAATTCTATTGGTGCATTAGAAATATACGCACAAGTAGTTTGCAAAGTATAACGTACATTGGCTTTTCTATCATCAACAGAAACTCCAACGGCACCTGTACCAGGTAAACCACCAAAAGGCGTCATGGCAGAGTGTGCTATTGGGAAGGTATATCCTGTAGCTGTTGCAGTAATATTAGCAGCTGGAATGGTTTCCCAATTTCCTGAGTTCTTAGGGTATTCTACTTCAATAGTATTTACATCTAGCGCTGTTGGTCCTCCAACAGGATTAAGATTAACTACTGGATTTACCACGGTGCCTGTTTGACCTGAATTATACTCCATTATTAATGTAAATGGACTACAATTATTTACCGCTGTGTTACCAGGCTCTTGAATTACTTGTTGTTGAATTAAAGCATCTGCTGGTATTAAAGTAATGGTTTTAGTTTGTTTATAACAGGTATTGGTAGAAGTTCCAAAATCTATTGGATAACCCACACAATCAAAACCTAAACCAAAATCTACATCTGTATTTGTACAAACATCATAAGTAGCTTTAATTTGTATATTTTTTGTAGCTCCTGCTGCAATTGCTCCTACTTTTACGTAGGCATTACCTCCTGCATGAACCACATCTAAGTTACCACCCATAGTATCATTTGCTGTTGTTACCTGAACAACATTTTCTGGTACTTGTATCCAATAAAAATCTACATCTCCACTGGAAGTATTCACCACTTGAAGATCAAAATTAGCTTCAGGTCCATAACCAATAGTAGTTGTGCTTATTGCATTAAAATTGGTTGTTGGCGGTGTATAGATTAAATTAGCTTGCGTATTACGATCCGCAGCAATAGGTGTATCTGTATATGCATATTCTAAAGTGTGTGTATCAACGTGATAGACTTGTGGCGCTGAATCATCAAACTCACAAGTAGCACGAACAATCATTCTAAATCGATTTATTGAAGTTTGCCCTATTTGATTATCATTTTTAAAATTACCACTTGGTGTGAAACGATAAGTATTGGCACCTGTTTGTACCATAGTCAAATCTCCATTACTTACATAATAGCTACCTTCTGTAGTTTGTTGGTAAGCATCTAATATTTCAATACCAGCTGGTAGGCTAACATTAATTTCTTGTATATCATCCATAGGTCTGTATTCTCCAGGATGTAAATGCCCAGCACCTGCTCTCCAATACATATTGTATATTAAAGTAGTTGGTGTTTCACAATTTTTAAATTGTGTATGACTAAAAGAAGGTGAAGAATTTTCCCGCATGTAATTTACAGAATCTCCCCATGAATCACAAGACACTTCATCATTGGCGTTAGCATTTGGATGCCCTGGGTCTATGGTAAAGAATTTACCTCTAAAGCCCAATACATGTAATGAGTTATTATAATATGTATCTACTCTAAATTTCCAATTTACTTTTACGAAAAATTGATCTTGATCATCTACAGTTCCACCTAAGTCCGCTAAGAATGGAGTTAAATCAAAATCTGCAGTATGCATATTACCACTTGAGGTAATTGTAGGTGCTGCTAAATTTTGAATGGCCGTGTCTGAATTGGTAGAATCATCGTGGAAATATACGGTGGCATCTAAAAAGATTAAATCATCTGCTCCTAAGGTATTTCCGTCTGTTTCATAAGTTTGTCTAAAATGTAAATCATCTCCAGACATTCCGCTCATATAACCTTCTACATCTACCTGCATGCTATCACCAGCTAAGTATTTATCTAATTCATAAGCACCTGTTGATAAATCAACTAAGGTCGTCATGGTATTGTCTGTCCAACCTGCAGTTGTTCTATGCGAATCTAATTTTGTTATTACAGGACCCGTACAAGGATCACAACCGTGCATAATTACTGGTAGGAAATCTCCACATTCTGCATCACGTTCTAAACAAACAGCTCCACCTGCATCATACCATTTATAAGTTGTTTTATATGAAATATTAATTGGATTTGGCGTACCGCCTGCACAACTAGCCACTAAAGGTATTCTTAAAAAATCATCTGCAAATTCATTACGCAAAGTATAATGACTACCGTATAAATTATCCGTTGTATATGTAATTTCATTACCTACTTGTGTAAAATTAGCTGCTAAGGGACTTCCTGGATCTATTATTACTCCATTAGGAACCGTGATTGTTGCAGTAAAATCATTATCTGCATTAGCATTTATTCCAGCATGCCCATTATGTGTCATATTCAAATAAAAAGAAGGAGCAATAGCTACTTCAAAAGGCACATTATCACTGGTATCTGTATCTTGTTCTTTATATGTAGGGTTTAAATATTGACGAATCATATTTGCGTATCCTAAATCTACTCCTTTAGGAACTTTTTCATTACCACATTGATCTTTGGTTAATGCGTTAAAATAACGGTGTTCCCATCGATTGAATTGATAATATGCTGAAATACCACAATTATCATTAAAGGTATATTCAAAGTCATACTCAAAAGTAATGGTATCACCTGGAGCCACATCATCAAAGAAACCATCACCATCTACATCAGAAAAACCACCTGCTCCATCTGGATCAACGTTTAAAGTGTCTGGTAAATAAGCCTTGGTTGGATTATATGTAGCACTTGATGCTACCCAATCTTGCATGGGCACAGGGTTAGCTCCCAACATAAAATTAGAAGCATGTTTTAAATTATAATAGGTATGAGGCCAACGGTTGTTATTATCGTAACCAATAACTAACATTTGTCCGTTACTACCTAGACCAATAGTTAACAAAACATCTTTAGCTAATGAGTTACCATTATTGGTTATTTCTATTTTTACGTGGTTTAAGCCACAAACATTGTTACCATTTTCAATAACATTAATTCCTAAATTTGGCACATCAGCTCCAAAAATAATAGAAGCTCCCACTTGTTGTGAGGTATTACACGTCCAAGCCACACGGTGTTCAATACCAATATTTTCACAACTAGCAATACCAAATTCCTCTGTAAATACAAGCGTTTCTCCATCATCAAATTGCCCATTACCGTCTTCAAACCCAGCGTTACCTGTGTTAAAAGGTGCTTGGGTCATATCCCAGTTAAAGACTAAATCGGTTGCTGTAGAGGAAGGGTCTTGAGGTATTTCTGTTCCATTATAATATAATTTATAATTGGTAATATCAGTTCCTATTTTTACTAAGTGCGAACCACTTGTTGTAAATGTATTTCCTGCATTAATATCTTTAATTTCTCTAGTATGCGTACTCCCTACTACGCCATTAACAGGAGCAATTGGACTATCCACTTGTAAAGAAGGAGCAATTAAATCATAAGTACCGTTTGTAGCATCAGTATCTGTTGCAGAACCACTGTTGTAGTCAAACTTAGCATTGTCTTTAAAAATACCGCCTGGAGGTGTTTCTTTAAACACAACTGCATCACAATTTGCTTGACGTGTAAAGGTAAATGTTACCGCATCACCTGCACCCCAATTGGTAGCAGATGCACCGTGATTGATAGCAAATATAGGGTTGTTTAAATCTGTAATATTAGATTCAACTACCGTATATGTACCACCAGCATTGTCGCTTGTTTTGGCTACTGTACCAACAACATAAGAAACTCCCGGAGGTAATTGCATCGTAATGGTAAAAGAATTTACTGAAGACTTCAAAGAAGTAACTCCAATTTCATTGTCACTTTGACCTGGTGCATCCATACCAAGAGCTACTGTATTAGAAGCTACGGTTGGTTGATAAACTACTTCATAGTCACCATTGGTGAACTGTGCGAAAGTAGTTGCAACAAATAAAAAAGCGAAGAACAAAAGTAAAAATACTTTTTGCTTCAATTTTGTTTTCCCCGTTTTAATGAGGGCATTGTAATTGTTTTTCATGGTAAATAATTTAATTAATATTCTTGTTTAGCTCCTTTTTTATTTTTCTTAATATTCTGATTTCATAACATAAATCATGTGTAAATGTTAATATAATCCTTTTTATTTTTTTCTTTTCTACAACTAAAAATAGCAAGTAGGGGAAGTGTGCTATCTAGTTATTTTTAATAATTTTCTTCTTTCAAATATTTCAAGACAAAATTACTCTTTTTTTTTAAAAAACAATCTCTTACAGCCTTATTTATAGTAGTTTTTTTGTGTTTTTACGAATTTTATAGTGAAAAAATGGAGGGCATATAAAATATTTAATATACAAGCCTAAATTTAATAAAAATAGGAATAATTTATTAAATCAAATAGCAATACTTTAAAACAATATTGATATACAGTATAAATATTATTAACCTGAGTTCGACTAATAATGCGTTTACAGTTTAGATTATTTTTTTTATAGTCGAAGATGAATTTTAAAAGGATTATCTAGATAATTCAAAGAAATTTAGCGAGATTATGAGAAAAAAATCAAACCCGAAGGGAAACAAGGTAGTGTCCACTATCACTTTGTTGTAAATAATTAGAACGTTCGCTGTGCATCAAGGCATTTAATGTCATTTCTAAAACACTAGTTAAGCCATTTTCTTTTTCTAATAATTTGCCTAAACTCGCTTGTAATTGTACTTTTGTTAATTCAATCATCTCTTTTTAATTTTTAAAAGTTTTCAACTTCAAAATTAATCTTTAGAGATGATTGTTTTTTATTATAGACACACTTTTTTGTACACTATCCAATATTGATATACAGTATAAATATTATTAACCTGAGTTCGACTAATAATACGTTTACAGTTTAGATTATTTTTTTTATAGTCGAAGATGAATTTTAAAAGGATTATCTAGATAATTCAAAGAAATTTAGCGAGATTATGAGAAAAAAATCAAACCCGAAGGGGAACAAGGTAGTGTCCACTATCACTTTTGAATAAATTTAATTAAAAGAATATGATAATGATGATGAGATTTCTTTTTTTTAACAAAAAAACCCACATTTCTGTGGGTTTTTATATTTTTTAATATCACTTATTAATACATTAAATATTAGTAATTAGATATTTCAAATTGTGTTCTACGATTCATTTGATGCTTTTCTTCTGAACATTTTACGCCATCAGCACATTCATTTCTAAGCCTTGTTTCTCCATATCCTATCGCTTTTATTCTTTCTGTTGAAATTCCTCCATTATTTGTAATATAATCAACAGTTGCTTGTGCTCTTCGCTGTGATAAAGATTGATTATATGCATGTGGTGCTCTACTATCTGTATGTGATGACGCTTCGACATGTATATTTGAACATCTTTTCATTATTCGTACCACCTTATCTAATTCACTTGCTGCATCTGCTCTTATATATGATTTATTCAAATCGAAATATATATTTTCTATATCGTCTAATGCTCCCTGACATACATCATATTCTGACAGCAATTCTGGACCTACCGTTGTTGGTGTAGTAGATGTTACTGTTGTTGTTGGGTAAGTTACTCCTTTTAGTTGTTTTTCTATACCTAAACCTAAATCTAATCCTAATTTTAAGTTTGCATTTGATGTAAATTCTTTTGTGTCAAATGAATAATTTTCTTTTGATCCATGTACTTTATACTGAGACTTGCAATCTATTTCAAATGTAAATTTTGCATCTGGACCTACTACTTGTGAGTATATTTCTTTCCCTTTTGCATTATATAATACTACCAATGCATTTGGTATTCTTCTTCCTGATTTTTTATCTGTCACTATTCCTTCTGCTATTTGTTTACATGGTAACGGTTCATTTTCTTTAAAATAATAGATATCATCATCTCCTTTTCCTGAACCTCTTCTTGATGAAAAATAGCCATAATCTTCTCCTCTTTTCTTTACAAATGAAAAATCATCTCTATATCCATTAATTGGTGCTCCTAAATTAATTGGTTTTGATTTACCATCTAGCTTTACTGCATATATATCTAATTTCCCCATACCTCCGGGTCTATCTGATGAAAAATATAAAGTATTATTTTCTCCCATAAATGGAAACCTCTCACTTCCTGTTGTATTAACCTGTAGTCCTAAATTTACTGGATCACTATAAGTTCCATCTTCATTAATTGTAACTTTATATATATCATCATCTCCATTCATTTCTGATGAAAAATATAAAGTTTTATCATCTTCACTCAACGTTGGATGCCCTACACAATACTCTCTTTCATTAAATGGCATTTCTACTACATTTGCCCATTCTGTTGGCGATATTACATCTGCTTTATATAATGCTATATGTGTTTTTCCATGTGCATCTTTATCTAAACGTTTTTTATAATACTTATCTCTAGAAAAATATACCGTTTTCATATCACTTGTAAATGCTACATTTGATTCATGAAACCTTGAATTTACTTCTCTGCTTATTTTTCTTCTATTTATTATCTCTCCATCTTCTGCTATATCTGCAAGATATAATTCTAAAAATGGCTGTTGATTTGGTCGCCATATATTTTTAATCATCCTAGACTTTTTCTTTGGCGATGAATAAATAATCTGATTATCTCCATAAAATGTTGTTCCAAAATTGGATAACTCATCGTTACATTCTTCTAAATACTTAATTGTATAACGTTCTTTTACTTCTTCTTGTGCATAACTAAAACTTACGCTCAACATTAGTACTGCTAATATTATAATTTTTTTCATTGTTTTTGGTTTTAGTTGGTTAAAAGAATCTTGGTGATTTTAAGTTCTTACGTGATAAATTCAC
>Ga0256840_1002199_pt1 | contig 17444 bp, 12 predicted proteins | sample 355202metaG_FD_185969 | JGI IMG/M metagenome (GOLD analysis project Ga0256840, IMG submission 185969) | Hydrothermal vent microbial communities from Mid Atlantic Ridge, Atlantic Ocean - 355-202 | ecosystem: Environmental > Aquatic > Marine > Hydrothermal vents | place: Atlantic Ocean: Mid... | reverse complement strand
AAAATAAGCAATAACAGTATAAACAAAAAATTAATTTTGTGTAAATTCATTCCGTAATAGTTAAACTTTGGTTAAGGAAACTATTGCAATTTAATAAAATTTAATGAGTATTTCTAAATTCATCTTCCTCGTTTGAGGTTATACCTAAAGCATCATAAATATATTTAAAAGTGGAAAGTAATTCAGGTTTACCATTAACAATAGCAATATCATGCTCAAAATGGGCAGAAGGTTTCCTATCCGCAGTTAAAATGGTCCAGCCGTCTTTTAATTGATTTATTTTATGTGTACCTAAATTTACCATAGGCTCAATAGCAACAACCATACCTTCAATAAATTTTTTGCCACGACCTTTTCTACCATAATTTGGCATTTCAGGATCTTCATGCATTTTTTTGCCTAAACCATGACCAACCAACTCACGAACAATACCATAACCATGTTTTTCGCAATAATTTTGGATAGCAAAACCAACATCACCAACACGATTACCAATTTTTAATTGTCTAATACCTTCATACAAACTTTCTTTAGTTACTTGGAGTAATTTTTTAGTATCCGTATCCACCTCACCAACTTCAAAAGTATAAGCATGATCGCCATAAAAACCATTCATAACAACACCACAATCTACCGAAATAATATCACCACTTTTTAGCGGAGTATCATTTGGTATACCATGTACAACTTGCGCATTAGGGCTCATACATAATGTATTAGGAAAATCATATAAACCTAAAAAACCAGGAATACCATTATGGTCTCTAATAAAATCTTCAGCTAATTTATCTAAATGTAACGTAGTAACGCCAGGTTTAACCTCAGAAGCAATCATACCTAAAGTTTTAGAAACAAGTAATGCACTCTCACGCATTAATTCAATTTCGGCAAGTGTTTTTGTTTTTATCATTTGGCAAAGGTAGATAATACGTATTAAATAGGTGCTTTATTTTAAAATTTAGTTGTCATACTATTATAAAGTTTCGTTAATTGTAACCTGTGTTACAGTTAGCTATTAAAATTGTTACGTTATTTGCAACATCAAAAAAGAAATATAACAAATTTAAAAAAATAGATACAGATGGGATTTTTTAATTTTTTAGGCGGAGGTAATGATACTAATGCAATAAAAGAATACTTAGACAAAGGAGCAGTAGTACTTGACGTTAGAACTCCAGCAGAATGGGCTGAAGGGCAAGTAAATGGGTCAAAGTTAATTACTTTGAACGATGTGCCACAAAGTGTAAACAAAATTAAAGCTTGGAATAAGCCAGTAATTGTTGTTTGTAGAAGTGGTGGTAGAGCAGGTACAGCTTTAAACTATTTAAAACAAGCCGGTGTTGATGCCATTAATGGTGGAGCATGGCAAAACGCGAATATATAAATAGAATTTGAGCCCTATTTAATATTCATTGATTTTTTCATAATGATTTTATCAGCCTACTAAGTTTTACTTAGTAGGTTTTTTTATTCTGCTAATAAATTATTAATAGCATCTAAATTAGGCGTTAAAATCACTTCAATTCTACGGTTTTTAGCTTTTCCGTTAGTAGTAGCATTGGTGTCAATAGGTAAATATTTACCTCTACCAGCGGCAGTAATACGTTTAGGAGCAACTTTATTATTTACTAAAATACGAACAATAGCAGTGGCACGTTTGGTGGATAAGTCCCAGTTATCAGCAATAGAGTTATTACCACCATACGGAACATTATCTGTATGCCCTTCAATAAGTACTTCAATATCGCTATTCTGTTTTAAAACTTTAGCAAGTTGTACAACGGCGCTTTTACCTTGGCTACCAACAGCCCAACTACCAGAGCTAAATAATAGTTTATTTTCCATAGAAACATAAACTTTCCCATTTTTACGATGTACAGTTAAGCCTTTACCTTCAAAATTTTGTAAAGCATTAGAAACAGCATTTTTTAGAGCAAGCATTTTTGCTTCTTTGGCAGCAATTAGACCTTCCAATTGTTGGATTCGCTCAGAACGAGCCGCTAATTTTTGTTGTAAATTTTCTAAACGTGTGTTTTCAGCAATTAAAGCAGTTTCTTTTTCGTTTAATTTTTGTGATAAAGCTAAAATTTCTTTTGCTTTGGCATCTAATTGTGAAGTACTACTTTGTGATAATTCGTTATACGAAGATTCTAATTGCTTCTTTTTGTTTTCTAAAGCAACAACATCATCCAATAAAATTGCTTTAACAGAAGCCAAACTATCCATACTAGCTTTTAATTTTTTATTCGCATTTTCTAAATCTTTGGTTGTAGAGAACAAATCATCATTTTCGCCAACTAAATTTTGGTTTCTATTTTTTAGATCGGTGTATTTATCATCTAATTCTTGATACAATTTTTTGGATACACAAGAGGAAATACTTGTAATTACTATGAGAATTATGATTATTTTTTTCATATTTTTTAGTTTATTGCTAATGTATATTTAGCGCTTATAGGTTTTTGTATTATTCAATTTCTACAACAACAGGACAATGATCTGAGTGCTTTGCTTCTTGTAAAATATATGCTCTTTGCAATCTATTTTTTAAAGGGTTACTAGTTAGGCAATAATCCAAACGCCATCCTTTGTTGTTATTTCTTGCATTTGCTCTATAACTCCACCAACTATATTGATGAGGTTCTTGGTTAAAATAGCGGAAACTATCTATAAATCCATTATTAATAAATGTATCAATCCAAAGGCGCTCTTCAGGTAAGAAACCAGAAGTCTTTTTTAATCCTTTTGGATTATGAATATCAATTTCTTCATGACAAATATTATAATCACCACAGATAACTAAATTCGAAATTTCTTTTTTAAGGTTAGTAATATAGTCTTGAAAATCGTCCATAAATTGGAATTTAGCTTCTAAACGTAACGCATTTGTACCAGATGGTAGGTATAGGCTTATTACCGAAACAGTATCAAAATCAGCACGTAAAACACGCCCTTCATTATCAGCCAAATCAATTCCAGTTTCAAACTCAATATGATTTGGTTTTGTTTTAGATAAAATAGCGACACCACTATATCCTTTTTTTTGTGCGGAATGCCAGTAGTTATATTTGTAACCAGCTTCTTCAAATAAGCTTAAGTCTAGTTGGTCTTCATTTGCTTTTATCTCTTGTAAACACAAAACATCAGGTTTTGTAACTTTTAACCAATCAATAAAGCCTTTTTTAATTGCTGCTCGTATTCCGTTTACGTTATAGGATACTATTTTCATTTATCTTATTTATTTTTCGCTAATTGTTCTTTTCGTATGTTGCTCTTAAATTTTTTCGCATTACTTTACCTGAAGCCGTTCTTGGCAATACATCTATTTTTACTAAGTCACTTACTTTAAATAACGGATTTAATTGCTGTCTTATTATATTTTTAGACATTTTTAAACGTTCTTCCTTGGTAAATTCATCTGTTTTTCCAACGTAGTAAACTGCCAAAATACTTGGGCCTCCTCCTTTTGGAGAAACTGCAATAGCAGCAGATTCTTTTATAAAATCTAATCTGTTAATTATTGCCTCTATTTGAATGGAGCTAACTTTTATTCCGCCAAGGTTTATGGCATCATCCGTTCTCCCTTGTGCTCTGTAATAATTGTTTGCCAAAGTTTCTAAGCGATCACCATGTCTGCGTAAAAGTTGTCCTTTATATGTTGGTGTACCTTCAAAATAAACTTTGTGATGATTTCTGTTTAATAAGGTATTGGATAATCCCATTATTGGTGGTATTAAAAAAAGTTCGCCACTATCACTTGGGTTATTATCTTCGTCTAACAAAACAAATTCGGTACCCAATGCTTGGGTGGAAAATACACTTGCTACATTTGGTTGCACAATGGTACTTGTTACATAACCACCACCAATTTCTGTACCACCACAGTATTCAATAATTGGTTTGTTATTTGCTAATTTTGATAAATAGGTATATTCCTTTGCATTAGATACTTCGCCAGTGGAGCTAAAACATTTAATAGTATTCCAGTCTAAACCTTCCATACATTTAGAATTTTTCCAATGCTTTACTATACTTGGTACTAAACCAAGCATGGTAACTTTGGCATCTCTTACAAATTCTCCAAATTCTTTGCCAATAGGTGCTCCATAATACAGCGCAATACTTGCCTTATTTACTAATGCTGCAAATACAAGCCAAGGTCCCATCATCCAACCAAGATTTGTTGGCCAGCACACAACATCATTTTCATGTATATCTTGGTGGTAATAAGCATCTGATGCTCCTTTTATGGGTGTGGTATGTGTCCATGGTATTGCTTTTGGCTCTCCTGTTGTACCAGAAGAAAATAAGATGGTAATTACATCTTCGGGTTTTTGTATTACACTTGTAAATTGGTTGTTATCAATTAAAAAATCAGTCCAATAAATATCTTCATTACGCAATCTTATATCTTGTTCTTTAGCTCTTATATCTTGTTTTCCTTCTTTAGCATTCCGATTATCCGCTTTAATAACCACAATTTTATCAGCTCCAGCTTCTACAACTTTACTGTATAGAGGTAATTTTTTTCCTGCTCTTAGCTGTACATCTTGTGTAAATACTACTTTTGGATTTGCAATTTTTAATCGTACTGCTATTTCATTTGGTGTAAAACTATCTGCTATGGTTACTATTGGGTTTCCTGCTTTGATTCCTGCAAGGTATATAGCTACTGCTTCCAAAGTCATGGGCATATCAATTGCTATAGCATCTCCTTTTTCAATTCCTAAAGGTTTAAGACTATTAGCAATTTTATTTACTAAGTTTTCTAATTCTTTTTGTGTTACTTTTTGGATAGATTCGCCTTCTTTTTGAAAGGTTATTGCTGTTGCATCATCTTCATTTTGAAAACAAGAATCAATACAATTTAATTTTGCATTTGGGAGCCAATTAGGTTGTTCTACTCCTTTAGATAAATCATAAATTTTTGTATAACCAGTTTCAAATTTTATATCTAAATTTTCAATGGTTTCTTTCCAAAAATCTTCTTTATTTGTAATGGACCATTTCCAAAAATCCATATAATTTACAAATTGATGTTTTTGCATCATTTTATAAATATTACTATGCTCTATTATCTCCTTAGTTGGATTCCAAATGGATTTCATCTGTTATTTTTTTATTCGTCAAAATCATCTTCGCCATCATCTTCTTTTTTTGTTTTGCTTTTTTTATCATTATTACCACTATCATCATCAAAAGCATCAAAGTCTTCAGGCGGATTGTCATTTTCTTTATCACAATTCAATTCAATGGACATATTTGCAGGTTTTGGAAAACTAGATTTACTTACATGTAATGTTTTATCTGCATATATTTTTTTATAATATAATGCCCAAATTGGTAATGCCATTGATGCGCCTTGTCCTCTTCTAATATCAGGAAAGTGTACTGACCTGTCTTCGCCGCCAACCCAAACGCCTGTTGCTAGGTTTGGTACCATTCCCATAAACCAACCATCGGATTGGTTTTGTGTTGTTCCTGTTTTTCCTGCTATTGGGTTTGTAAAACCGTAAGGACTACCCGTTACTACTTTTACTGGATGTTTACTTTTACCTCTTAGTCTAATACCTGAACCTGCTTGTGTTACACCTTCCATTAAATTAACAATGGCATAGGCAGATTCTTTACTCATAACTTCTCTAGTTTTTGGTGTAAAATTATCAAGCACAGTTCCATTTTTATCTTCAATACGCAAAATCATAATTGGTTTAATGTACATTCCTTGGTTTGCAAAAGTACTTAATGCGCCAATCATTTCGTATAATGATAATTCTACTGCACCAAGTGCAATGGATGGATTTGCGGTAAGGTTTTTATTTTCTATACCCATATTCCTAGCTAATTTCACGACATTTGATGGAGAAACTTTATCTATTAAACGTGCCGATACTACATTTATGGAATTTGCTAATGCATTTTTCATGGTACGTGCTTCTCCATATTTTCTTCCTGAATTTGCTGGAGCCCATTCTTTTGGAATTCCAAACCTACCTTTTGGCATTATAAAAGGCGTGTTTTCAATTTTTCTACAAGGTGAATATTTTAATTGATTTATTGCTGTTGCATAAACAAATGGTTTAAATGTGGAACCTACTTGCCTTTCTTGTTGTTTTACGGCATCGTACTTAAAATATTTATGGCTTATACCACCAACCCATGCTTTTACATGTCCTGTTTGTGGTTCAACAGACATTATCCCTGCTCTTAAAAAGGCTTTAAAATATCGTATGGAATCATATGGTGTCATAATAGTATCCTTTTCTCCTTTCCAAGAAAATACCTTCATTTTAGTTTTTTCATAAAAAGATGCTGCTATTTTCTTTTCGGAGACACCTTCTTTTTTCATTTGATGCCAACGGTTAGAGTTTTTCATTGCTCTACCCATTAGTTTATCAATATCTCTCATAGTCATATCGTTACTAAAAGGTACTTTTTTATTTTTCTTTCTTGTTTTTTGATATTTATTAAATTCTCTTTGTAGGTTAGCCATGTGTTGTTTCATTGCTTCTTCTGCATATTTTTGCATGCGCGAGTCTATGGATACGTAAATTTTTAAACCTCCTCTGTGTAAATCATATAGCGTACCATCTTGTTTTGGATGATTTTTGATCCAATTTTTCATAAATTTTCTAAGATATTCTCTAAAATAGGTTGCCATTCCATCATTTGTATCTTCTGGGGAAAAATTTAAGATTGTTGGTAATTTTTGCAATGAATCTTTAACCTTAGTGGTTATTTTTCCATATTTTTCCATTTGCTTTAATACTTGATTTCTACGTAAGAAAGCTTTTTTTGCTGATTTTTCTCTTTTTGGATTGTATTGTCTTGGGTTTTTGAGCATGGCAACAATCACTGCAGATTCTTCTAGTTTTAAATCTTTGGGTTCTTTTCCAAAATAAATTCTAGAGGCAGATCTAATTCCAATGGCATTGTATAAAAACCCCATTTTGTTTAAATACATAGCTATTATCTCTTCCTTTGTATATTGCCTTTCCAAACGTATTGCAATAATCCATTCTTTAGTTTTTTGTAATAATCTATTTATTATATTACCTCTTTTGTTATGAAATAACAATTTTGCTAATTGTTGTGTAATGGTACTTGCTCCTCCTTTTGAGCCTAAAAACACTACGGCTCTAGTTGTACCTCTCATATCAATACCAGAGTGATTATAAAAACGAGTGTCTTCTGTTGCTATTAATGCTTCAACTAAATTAGTTGGTAAGTCTTTAAATTTTATAGGTGTTCTATTTTCTTTAAAATATTTACCAATAGTTTTCCCATCTTCTGAGATTACTTGCGATGCTAAATCGTTTTGTGGATTCTCTAATTGTTCAAAGGTTGGTAATTTACCAAAAACACCTAATGATGTTAAAAAAAACAGAAGGAAGAAAAGTCCTAGTCCTCCAAAAAATAATCGCCAAAACCATGTGATTATTTTATTATTATTCGTTTTTTTAGTTGCCATATTATTTTATTTTTTCTATTTGAATACCAACATCTGTAATTCCTTCTAAAAGTAAAACGCCACTTTCTTTACCATTTTTGCGCATGGCTTGTTGTATGTAAAAATTATATTTGCCTTTATTGGGGAACTGTGTATTGATTCTAAATTCTAATTTGTTTTCTTTTATGTCGGTAAAACCTTCACCTAAATAGTACCCCTTTTCATCTGTCATTTTATACTCTAGTGTATCTACAATTTTTGTGTTATTTGGGAAATCAACGCCCATAATTAGAAATATATTGTTGAAATCGTAATTTTTATCATTTCTTAAATTAACATAAATAGCATTTTTAGATAATGTATCCGTTGCATTAAATGTAAAATTTACAATGGAATCTTTATGCCATTCAGAATTAGGAATGCTTTTGTACTCGCTAAAAACACTATTTTTAGCACAAGAACTAAATACTATAAAAATTATAATAATTGCTATGTATTTACGCATTATTAGTTGGCTTGTTCTTTTGATTGTTAGGTTTATTTTGTTGGTTTTTATTATTTGTATTCGGTCTTTTTTTTCTTCTTTGGTTGGGATTTCTTTTTTTATTTTGTTGATTCGGATTTGGTTTTTTTCTGTTTGGATTTTGTTTGTTGTTTGTGTTTTGAGATTTATTATTTTTCCTTTTTTTGTTATTTTTTCTTCTTTTGTTTTTTGGTTTATCAAAACGTGTTAGACTATCTTGCCCTACAACATTCGCAAAAATATCTTTTTTAGGTTCGTCAATTATTAATTCTTCGGAGTATTCTTCTAAACTAGTTGCTTTTTTCTTTTCTACATTTAATGCTATAATTTCATTTACTTGCTCTGTGGTTAATTTATGCCAATTGATAGGATTATCTTTGTATGCATACCAAACCCAACCATTAAAAATATCCATTTTTTGGAATATTGCTGTGCCTTGTTCGGTTTGTAGCCAAGTATCGGTATTCGGAAATTCTTTTAATGCATCTACATAAGAATCTAGCTCATAATTTAAACAGCACTTTAGTTTGCCACATTGTCCTGATAATTTTTGAGGATTTAAGGATAGTTGTTGGTAACGTGCTGCGCTTGTATTTACGCCTCTAAAGTCTGTTAACCAAGTAGAACAACATAGTTCTCTACCACATGAACCAATACCTCCAAGTCTGGCAGCTTCTTGGCGGAGACCGACTTGTTTCATTTCGATACGAATATTAAATGTGGATGCCATTTCTCTAATTAGCATTCTAAAATCTACCCTTTCGTCTGCGGTATAATAAAATATTGCTTTTTTACCATCTCCTTGAAATTCTACATCGCTCAATTTCATTTTTAATTTCAAGCGAGAAATTATTAAACGTGCTTTGCGTTGTACTTCTAGTTCTTTATCTCTAGATTTTTGCCAAATATTAATGTCTTTTTGTGAGGCAATTCTATATATTTGTTTTATATCTTCGCTATTTATTTTTACTTTTTTCTTTTTCATTTGCACCTTAACCAATTCTCCTTTTAAGGTTATTGTACCAACATCATGACCAGACTTGCATTCCACAGCAACTGCTTCGCCAATAGTTAAGGGTAAGTTTTTGGTGTTTTTAAAAAAAGATTTTCTTCCGTTTTTAAAACGGATTTCTACATGATTGAATTGTTTTTGATGCCCTGGTAATGCCATGTTAGAGAGCCAATCAAAAACAGTTAATTTATTACAACCGCCAGATGCACAGGTTCCATTATTTTTACATCCTTTTGGTGTTCCGTCTTTATCCGTAGTACAGCTAGTACAGCTCATATGTTTAGTCTTTAGTTCTTGGTCTTTAAAAATTATCATTTTTTATTCCGTTTATTTCGGAATTAATAACTATAAAAAAGACTTCATTTCTACATTTAATTCAATCTGTAAATATATGGAATTAACCTAGAAGTTAAAAATTTAATTTTTTGATTATTCTCTGTATTATTGATTGCTATTTCTTAAACCTTCATAAACAACTACACTAACGGCATTGGCAAGGTTTATACTTCTAATATGTGAACTGAATAACGGAATTTTATACAGTTTATCTAAATTTTTATCTGTAATGCTTTTTGGTAATCCTACCGATTCTTTACCAAAGATTAAAAATAAATCGTCTTCAAAATCTATGGACCAATAACTTTTTGTTCCATGGCTAGATAGATATACCATTTTTTTATTTGCGTTTTTGGTGTAAAACTCTTCAATACTTTCGTAAATGTGTACTGAAATGTGTTTCCAATAATCCAGTCCAGCTCTTTTTAATCGTTTATCTGTCAATTCAAATCCAAAAGGTTTTACAAGGTGTAAATTTGAACCTGTTGCTAAACTTAATCTTCCAATATTTCCTGTATTGGTGTGTATTTCTGGATTTATAAGTACAATATTGTATGGCATGTTTTTGTTTTTTTACTTAAATAAAAGTGTTGTGCCACTTTTACTAACATTTAGTTCGGTTTCTCTACCAAACACAAGTGCATTATTATTACTTATGTGTCCTGCAGGGAAATTGAAACAGACTGGAAAATTATATTCTTTTATTATATCTAAAATTAGCTCTTCTAGACTCATACCAAAATTTGGATTATTTTTTGGAATGTTGGTAAAACTACCTACGATTAATCCGCTACATTCTTTAAAATACCCGTTTAATTTAAGACTGTATAGCATACGATCTATTCGGTATTTATATTCGCCAATATCTTCCATAAATAAAATTTTATTTTTGGTTTGTAATGCATATTTTGTTCCTAACATACTTGACATTACTGCTAAATTTCCACCAACAATTTTACCTTTTGTTTTTCCAAGTTTATTGTGTTTATTGGCTGTAATTTGATAGGATAATTTTTCTCCAAATAAAGTTTTTCTCAAATTCTCAATTGCTGTGTTTTTTTCTATAAATGTGGTGTAACTTGTTGGCATAAAGGCATGAATAGTTTCAATGCCTAAGTTATTAATTGCTTGATGAAATACGGTAAAATCGGAATAGCCTATAATCCATTTCGGTTTTTTTTTGAATATTGTAAAATCTATTTTATCAATAATTCGGATACTACCATAGCCACCACGAGCAAACCAAATTGCATGAATATTTTTATCCTCTAAAAAGGTTTGTAAATCGGCAAGGCGCTCTGCATCAGTTCCTGCAAAATGGTTATGATTTTTAAATACATTTTTTCCTAATTTAACACGGAACCCCCAACTTTCTAAAAGCTGTATTGCTTCTTGTAGATTTTCCCCTTTTTTAATAAATCCTGCAGGTGCAATAATACCAATGCAATCCCCTTTTTTCAATTTTTTCACTATTTCTGTTTAATTTTTGCTAAATTAGTGCAAAATTTGATTATTTATAAAATTTATTTTTAGTGAATTAAATAAATGTTTTAATTTTTCGTTATTATTTTAAACTACCAATTATGCCATGTAATACAGGAACTTTAACACCATTTATTCCAACCACGCAAGATTCTTGGAATAAAAAGAGAATACAACATTTTTACAGAAGATTAAGTTTTGGCGCAACAGAGAGTGATATCACTGCTGCACTTACGCAAACGCCTTCTGCTTTTGTTGAAAGCAAAATTAATGCGGCTATTAATTTAGGAGTAAGCCCTGCGCCTACATGGCAAAACATGACATATAGCCAATACACAGATCCTGAGAATGAAATTCCGGTACAACACCAAGAGTTATTTATCAGTTTTGAACATGATATGATTTCTCAATCATTACGAGGTCGTTTTACCATGTTTTGGTCCAATCATTTTGTTACTAGGTTAGAGGATTACTGGTGTCCATCTTGGATGCATAATTATTATAAAACATTACAGCAATATGCTTTCGGAAATTTTAAAGAGTTTGTTAGAGCAATAGGTACTACTCCTGCAATGATTGTGTTTTTAAATAGTTATGAAAACACTGCAACATCTCCTAATGAGAATTATGCAAGGGAATTATACGAATTATTTACTTTAGGTGTAAATAATAACTATACGCAAATCGATATTGTAGAAACTGCAAAAGCCTTAACTGGTTATACTGGTTATTCGGAGTATTGTGGGCCAATTACATTTAATAGTAATGATTTTGATTTTGGTTCAAAAACTATTTTTGGTCAAACTGGTAATTGGGGGTATGATGATGTTATTAATATTTTATTTGAACAGCGAGGTACTGAAATTGCAAATTATATTTGTGGTAAGTTATATAAATATTTTGTTTCTCCAGAAATTGATACTGCTATTGTTGCACAATTAGCTACAACATTTATTGCTAATAATTTTGAATTGGCTCCTGTTTACAAACAACTTTTTAAAAGTGAACATTTTTTTAGTAATGATGCTATTGGTGTGGCTATTAAAAGTCCGTATGATATGTTCAATGGTTTAGTAAATGAAACTATAAGTAATATTGACGATGCTTTTTTACTCAATATAATTTGGTATAATGGAGAAATTGGACAAGAAATGTTTGGTCCAATTGATGTTGCTGGTTGGCAAGGAAATCACGATTGGATAAACTCAAGTACACTTGTAGGTAGGTGGGAATTACTCGATTGGTATCTATGGCGAATTTGGGACTCTGATAGTGAATTGCTACGTACATTTGCTGTTGATTTAGTAGGTACAATAAGTGACCCTGCTGTAATTGCTCAAATAATAGTAGATCATTTATTACCAAATGGTTTGCAAACTCCAGCAGATTATACTATTGCTACGGATGTTTTTAAAGACCAAGTGCCTCAAAATTATTACGATAATAATTTGTGGAATTTACAATGGAATTCTGCGCCATATCAAGTATTGGTATTATTATTTCATATTGCTAAATTACCTGAATTTCAACTAAAATAAAACCGTATGTGTGAAGATAAAAAAATAAAAAAGAATAGTTTAGGTAAAAATCATGATAAAGAACATGCGGTATGGAACAGGCGTTCGTTTTTACAAGCTTTAGGTTTAGCTGGTACTGGCTCTATGGTTGTTGGTAAGTTACCTATTTCGGCAGCAACACATACACCTTTGAGTGCTGCTTTGAGCATGTCCGAAAGTGATAGAGTACTTGTTATAATAAGGTTAAAAGGAGGTAATGATGGTTTAAATACTGTAGTCCCAAATTATGATTATGGTACTTATGCTGGTTTAAGACCTACAATAAAAATTAATAACATTAATTCTTTTGCTCTTTCTAATGAATTTAGAATGCCTAATTATATGAATCCTTTACAATCTATTTGGGGAGATGGTAAAATGAAGGTTGTACATGGTGTTGGGTATCCTAATCAAAATTTATCACATTTTAGTTCTGCGGATCTTTGGTCTTCTGCGGCAGATAATGGTAATCCTGTACAAACTGGTGTTTTTGGGAGGTATTTTGAGGGGGTTTATCCAGATTATTTGGTAAATCCACCAACTATTCCACCAGCAATTCAGATTGGTAGTTTAAGTAATTTGTTGTTTACTGGAGATAATGCAGGGTATGCTTTTTCAGTTGCAAATCCGTCACAATTAGCACAGATTGCTGAGAATGGTGTTGCTTTTGATATGCAAAATTTACCTGCTTGTGATTATGGTACGCAACTTGGTTTTATGCGGAGTGTAACAAATTCAACTTATACGTATGCTAGTGTTATTAATACTGCCTATGATGCTTCGGTGGCTAATGCTGCTTATGCGGATAATGATATTTCTAACCAATTAGCTATTGTTAGTCGTTTAATTAAGGGGAATTTAGGCACCAAAGTATATATGGTTACTCTGGATGGTTTTGATACGCATGCAAATCAACTTGTGGCACACCAAACGCTTATGGGTAATTTAACCACTGCTATTGCTAACTTTTATAATGACTTGGCTACTGTTAATAAAGATTCAGATGTACTTGCTATGACAATTTCTGAGTTTGGTCGTAGAGCGGGGGAGAATGCCTCTAATGGTACAGATCATGGTTCTGCTGCTCCAATGATGTTGTTTGGCGATGGTCTTAATGGTAATGGTTTTGTTGGTAATCATCCTGATTTAGGTAATTTAGATTCTAACGGAAATATGCAGTTCACCACGGATTTTAGAGATGTTTATGCTACCATTTTAGAAGATTGGCTTTGTATTGATTCTACTGTTGTTGATACTACGCTAATGAGTAGTTATACTAGGGCTAGTTTAGGTTTAGCTTGTAACTCTACTGTTGCTATACCTGATTATGAGTTAGACTCTGCTTTAACGCACAGACCTATTTATAGTAACCATACTGTTTTTGTTGAATTTGATTTAGCTACTGCCATGCATGTAAAAGTAGAATTAATAAACGTTTTAGGTCAAAATTTAGGTATAATTCATAATGAAAGGCATTTGGCTGGTAAGTATTCTGTAGATTTGAATCCTAACAATAATAGATATACTGCTGGACAATATATTTATAGAATTATTGCCAATGATAAGGCGTATAGTAAATCTATTGTTTTTGTGAAATAGGGATAGGGAACTATTAACCTGAGTTCGACTAAGAATTCTATTTATAGAAATTAAATAACGGGTTGTTTTAAAGCTGTTTTCTAAAAAAGATTATTTTTTATTTGTTTTTCCTTTGGATTTTGATGTCTGTTAGACGATAGACAAAAACGGATTTTAATGAGCCAATTACCTGAATTAAAAATTACTTTAATTATGATTCTAAGTCATTTTAAGTGAGGATTAATTTTGATTAAGTTAATTTATACTTATTCTAATTTTTTAAACTTTTAAGCGTTTAAATTCCTTTATTTTGTTTATTTATTATTTGAAATTTTTTAGTCGAATTTCAATTTTTATTATAGAATTAATTGGTTTTCCAATTAATTAACAACAAATATAAGGGGGGAAAAAGCCCCTTTTTTCAATTTTAACACTTTATTAAACAATTCGCTTAAATTCCTGTTTATCAATAATAAACAATTGAATTTATACAAAATAATACAATTATTTAGAGGTGTAATTATTTACATAAAACAATATTTACGGAACCATTCCTGTTATATTAATGAGAAAATAATTTTTTTTTCAAAAAAAACAAAAAAATTGAAAACATGTTGACATACTGTTGTCACTTGTCCTACGTAATTTTGCATTATAAATAATTTATTAACACTTAAAACCCATTAAAATGGCTGTAAAAACAAAACCCATTAAAACAGATTTATTCAAATTTGTAACATTAAGATCACCTCAATTAATTGAGGGTCAAAAAAAGGATATTGGCTTTATTTTTCATAAAGACAATATATCTAAAGAAAGTAATTTTAAAGAAGGACTTGCTTTGGAAAATGATTTGGTTAAAGCACGTGAAAAAGTAACGACTACTGCAAGAGAATTTAAACCATTAGAACGGTTAATGGATGTAAAAGCAATTAACAAAGAGATATATCAATTTTCTTCTTGGTTAATGCATAATAGAAATGTTATTCTTAAAACAGAATCTCTTGAAAAAACGGCAGTTGTATCAAAACCAACATTAACAATTGCTCAAGAAAATTTATTGTGGGATAATCTATATTATCAGGTAGTAACACGTAAATCTTCTTATGTAAGGCAAGCATGTATCCAAATGCTAATTGCACATAATTACTTGCTTAAAAACAACCAATATGATTCGAAAAAAGCAAGCAATACCGAAGCAGAATATTTAGTACGGTTAGCGAATGCAAAAGTTGTAATTAGCAAGTCGTTTACAAAAGAAGAACAAAAACATGCAAAAAGCAATGTCGTAAATAAGCATGCTTCAAAACAGCTAAAAAAAGACATTAAAAAGCATTATTACCAACAGAATGTTAAAAATTACGAAGCTGCTTTATCCGAAATTAGCAATTTAGAGTTTCACTATACAAAAGCTTATAATAAAGCATTTAGTATTGCAGATGAAGTACATAAAACGGAGGTAGAAAAATTAATAAAGGCAGCTGAGGACAAAATAAAACCTTTGCAAGAGCAAGAAAATTTAGAAGCGAAAAGCGAAAAAAGAGAAGCTGTTATTATTCCATTAGATGTTACTACTCCTAAGTTTAATTTTACATTTGAGAATCATTTTTCGGATACTTACAAAAGTAAATTAAGCAAAGCAGCTAAAAATATATTGTTAACACATAATATTACAGAAGATGTAAGCTTAGAGGAGACAAAACAAAATTTTAAAAACCGAATAGATTATTATACCAATAAATTAGGTTCTCTAGTTAAAACAAAGAGAAAGCATGTGTTTGTAAACGGTGCTAAAATACCTCATAAAGCGGTAGGTTTAAAGCCATATTGTTTTACATTGAGTATTATAAAATCGGCAAAAAACCCTTTATTAGAAGATACTAGTGGCGATACAAGTAACCCTAATGATTCGGATGCAGGAATAATTACAGATCCGTTTATTGACGAAAGTGGTAATTTTGATACAGATTATTCAAATACAGGTATTTTTCCTAAAGTTCAAAGTCAAAAAATTAATAAACTTATTTATAGAATTAATTTAGGAAGTTCTAATGCCACAGTTACATCGCAAACACATACGTTGCAAGTAAGTAATCCAAACATAGATACATACACCATTACAGAAACCACAGTAGCGTTAGTAAACTTAGATAATGGCATATTAACCATTAACATGTTTCCGAGTGATAATTTATTATTTTTTATAGGAAGCACTTTGCAATTATCAGGCGAATTTGTATTAAGTGATGGTTCCAAATTAAATTACACTGTAGCTATTAGTTTACAAACTAGAACAGCACAAGGATGTGTAAAACCTAATTCTGATGGAAATGAGGATCCAGATGTACAATTATACGGTATAGGTAAAATAGGCGTAGCAGATTTTAGAAAAGTAGAGCAAACCGTTTGTTGTTATGAAGCAGGAGAGGTTTCGCATATAGAAAATGTGATGGCTAAGGAGTTAAAAAAACGAGAAACAAGAAATTTAATTAGCTCAGAAACAACCTCAGAAACAACTTCGGAAACTGAAGTAGAAAACTTAACTGATACCACTACTACAAAACGGAATGAGTTACAAACAGAAGTATCTAAAGTGTTGAATGAAGATAACTCTCAAAATTATGGCGCTAGCACAGAGGTACATGGTAAATACGGTAATTTTGGTTTCTCTGCAAATGGTCATGCAGATTTTGCTAACTCATCTTCTAGTTCATTATCAAACACGCAAGCACAAACTTACGCACAAGAAGTTACGAAAAGAGCTTTGGAGCGTGTTGTAACTAAAACCAGTAAAAAGCAAACTTCGAGAATTTTAAAAGAGTTTGAAGAAAATAACCAACATGGTTTTGATAATAGAAAAGGCGACCAACATGTTTCTGGTGTCTATCGTTGGATTGATATTATTTATAAAAACCAGTTAATAAATTATGGAAAAAGATTGATGTATGAGTTTATGGTACCAGAACCAGCACAATTTTTTAGAGAAGCTATTGAAATAACAGGAGGCGATTCTGTTGAGGTTATGGCAGTAGATGAGCCAATACATCCATCTGAAATAGGAGGAGGAATTAGTGATGCTACACAACTTACTAAGAATAATTATTTACAACTCGCCTCGGCGTATGGTGTTGAAGTTAAACCAATACCACAGGAAAATATATTTATTAGTAAAGGTTTTAGTTTTCATAACGATAAAAGTAGCTCCATGGCAGATAGCAAGGAAGCTTCCGTAGTAGTACCAAAAAATTACAAAGCGATAGGGTATAAAGTAGATGGAGGAGCCTCAAACCAACATGGTTATGGATCTAATACCATTACTATTGCTAATGTTTTAATACGGAATTTTAGTACGGCTAATGTTGGTGCTAGAGCAGGGTCTTTGGATGGTATTGTAGATACTATTTCTATTGCTGTTGCTGTAGATAGGTATTGGACTTTTTCTGTTGGTGTTACCATAGAATGCCAAAGAACACAAGAAGCATTTGATAAGTGGCAAACCGAAACTTA
>Ga0256840_1002198_pt1 | contig 17446 bp, 17 predicted proteins | sample 355202metaG_FD_185969 | JGI IMG/M metagenome (GOLD analysis project Ga0256840, IMG submission 185969) | Hydrothermal vent microbial communities from Mid Atlantic Ridge, Atlantic Ocean - 355-202 | ecosystem: Environmental > Aquatic > Marine > Hydrothermal vents | place: Atlantic Ocean: Mid... | reverse complement strand
ATGCGATCTCTAGTTTGTCGGCTTTTCCATCTATGCTTAAAGCCACGGTTGGAAACTCTCTGTTTGGAAGTGTTCCTCCTCCCATAACAGTTGTGCTTTTTATAGTTTTTAGAAGGTTTGAGTTGATATTTTTCTCTACATGTAGAGCCATTTTTTCTAATTCACTTGTATCTTTAAATAGCATATCAAGTGTAGGGATTAGCTTGTACTCCTCATTCAGGTAAGCTTTTATACTCTCTTCGAGAATGCTAAGAGTTATCTTGTCAACTCTTAGCATTCTTAAGAGTTGATTTCTTTTAAGTTTATCTATGAGTTGCTTTTTGCCTGCTATGATGCCAGCTTGAACACTTCCAAAAAGCTTGTCTCCGCTGAAGCTTATGAGAGATGGATTTGTCTTTAAGATTTCTATAAGAGTTGGTTCTTTTTGACCTAGATTATAGGGTAATTTAGGGATATATCCACTACCTAAATCATAATAGTCAAGCAAGTTATTTTTCTCTGAAAGCTCTTTAATCTCTTTGTAAGGTGTGGTTTCACTAAAGCCTTCTATTGTAAAATTTGATTGGTGAACTTTCATAAGCATTGCACTATTTTCGCTCAAAGCATTTTTATAATCACTCAGTTTTGTTTTGTTTGTAGCACCTACTTCTTTTAAAATTGCACCACTTTGGCTCATAACTTCAGGAATCCTAAAACTTCCGCCGATCTCTACAAGTTCGCCTCTTGAAACTACAACTTCTCTGTTTTTTGCAAATGTATTTAGGATGAGAAAAACGGCACTTGCATTGTTGTTTACTACTAAAACATCTTCTACGCCAAGCAAGTTTTTTAGGTGAGAACTGACATGTTCATACCTCTCTCCGCGGCAGCCATTTTGCAAATCATACTCCAGATTTGAGTAGTTGCAGATAACTTTTGAAGCTCTATTTAAAATTTGCTTATCTATAAGACTTCTGCCCATGTTTGTGTGAAGTATGACGCCCGTTGCATTTATAAGCGGCACTAAAGATGGCTTGAAAATATCTTCATATCTTTTTTTGATATTTTCCAAAAGCTCTTTTGTCTCGACACTAGAGCCTTGAAGCAATCTTTCTCTAAATATTTGCACTTCATCTTTGGTGATTTTAGTCAAAAGTTTTTGATTGAAGCCACTAAAAATCGGCTCTTTTATAATCTTGTCTATTTTTGGAATGTCTCTTAGTTTCATCTAATCCTCGCTTGGTTTGGGTAGGTTGTTTTCGTTAAACAGGTATCTTTTATTTTGTATTTTAGTTAAAATTCCCTTTTCGGAAAGCTCTCTAAATAGTTTTATGACGGTTGGTTTGCTGACATCCACCATCTCCATGATGTCGCCATAAGAGTAGTTGAACATGCTCTTTTCATCTAAATTTTTTATGATAAATTTTATTAACTCTACTTTTTTACCATCAGTTACAGCAGAGATAGTTTTGATAGTATTGTATGAGCGATTTATCTCTCTTTCCTGCACGATTGGCAAAAATAGGTCATGTAGCGAGTTTAGTAACTCTTTTATATTTATGGGTTTTACGATGTAATCTTCAACTTTTAGTTTTATGGCATCTAGCAGGTACTCAGTATCAGTATATGCGGTTGTAACGATAGAGGGCAAGTCATAATCTTTCTCAAACTTTAACTCTTTTAAAAATTCGATACCATTTTCGTTTTTAAGATTTATATCTATTATGATAGCATCAATCTTGTTTTCTTCGAGCACTTTTAATGCCTCTTTGCAGCTTGCAACCGCAAAGATATTTTTGACAAAATCCTCTAAAACTGTGGCAGTATGTTTTAACAGCTCGGGTTCATCCTCAATATAAAGGATACTGAAATCACTCAATATATCTAGATTTCTTTTATTCATGTTCCACTCTCCTTGATGGGTAACTCCACACTAAACATAGCTGAGTCATAAAACTTTTGTGAGCCAAATTTGTGTTTTATATTTTTGCAAAAAATCTTCCCTTTCATATGTCTTTCGACCAACTGCTTTGACATATATAGCCCGATTCCTGTACCCATGCTTTTGTGTTTTGTAGTGAAGTATGGGTCAAATATCTTTGCAATTATATCATCTTTTATGCCACCGCCATTGTCTATAACGCTGATTATTATCTTTGTGTTTGTCTGTTTTGTGATTATCAAAATCTTTTTCTCTTTTAGCTCCGTATTAAGAGCTAAAACATCTTTTGAATTGTTGATGAGATTTAAGATTACATGTATAAGTTCGTTTTTAAATCCATATATCTTAGCTGTTGTTTTTTGGCTAAAATCAAGCTTTATGTCCATCTTCTCTAGCTGGTATCTTGAGAGTTCTGTTGCTTTGTTGATAGCTTTTTTTACATCAAAAATCTGTTTTGCACGATTTGGCATAAAGAAGTTGCGGAAGTCATCTAGTGTATCGGACATACTTTTGCCTAATTTTAGGGCATCGTTTACACTGCTAGTTATAAACTTTTCATCTAATTTACCTTTTTCATACTTTGTTTCAAAACTCTGTACTATCATCATGAGTGTACCCAATGGTTGTCTCCACTGGTGGGCTATGTTGTGTAAAACTTCTCCCATACTTGCAAGTCTGGCTTGCTGAAACATGATATTATCTTTTTTTCTGCTGTTTTCCACCTCTTTTTTGACGCGGCTCTCTAGTGAGATATTTAGATCGCTTAGCTCCTTTGTTTTTCTGTTTACATTTTCCTCGAGTGAATAGTGAAGCACTTTGAAGTGATTTATGATAGTGATAGAGACTAAAACGATAAATATAAAAGAGAGGCTAATGAGAAATACCAACATAAGCGTACTTGTGTTAAACAGTCTATCATTTCCCTCTTTTTTAGAAATTGCAAGCTTGAGATTGTTTGTGATGAGAGTAGAGAGGTAGATGTTTATAGAGTTTGTCTCAAGGATAGTGTTGTCGATTAGTTGTTTGATTTGATTTTGTTTGTTCAGTTGTGAGATTATCCCAGTTATTTTTTTATCTATGCTTTTTATCTTCTTTTCAACATTGCTGATAATTCGATTTTTAAACTCACTTTTTTTTGGTTTATCACTTTTTAATAGAAAAAAATCTAGCCAATTACTTGCAAACTCTGGTAAGCCTCCTACTTTTGTATTTGTCTCTTTTTTGTACTCTCTCCACTGTTTTTTGATGATTTGCTGTGCAAGGCTGAGGACTTCTTTGCCCTCAGAACTGCTTATTTGGTGATTTTTTATAGCACTTAGCGTCTCTTTTATGTTGACTTGATATATATCTTTTATCTCTTCTAGTTTCACTTGAGGCTTTGTCAGGTTTACGAAAAGGACTTCAAAATCGTACTTCAGGGCAAATATAGAAATAAACATCAAAAACCCTATAAGCAGAGTTCCGCCAAATATGGTAAAGATCAGTATTTTCGTTTTATTCGCAAATTTTATGGTTGTTAGCTTTTGGTTTAAAACACTAAAGAGACTTTTCATGGTTTTTGAGCCAATACTTTAAATTTTCCATCCAAAAATTGCGACAGATAGACTCTGTTTAAGAGTTGCGAATTTTTATAGTGAATTTTTATAGAGTCTAGCATGTTTGAGCTCAAATGTTTGATGCTATATAAAAAAGCTTTTGGATTTATCTCTCCGTGTAGATTTTTCAGAGCTCTAACCACTACTTTTGCAGCTAAATAAGACTCAAAAGATGCGAAAGTCGGTTTATGTTTTGGATAGTAAAAGGCTAAAGTTTTCCTGTACTCATTTGCAATTTTTGTATTCTCGCTATAAGATGGAACTACTTGAGAAAAGATGATATTTTCTGCTTTGTTCCCCAATTCACTCATCAAAGCATCTGCATTTACGAACGATATAGGGCAAAATATAACATTTTGAAAACCCTGCTCCCTTGCCTTTTTTATAAATCTAGCCGTCGGTTTGTATGCACCTACTAGTATGATAGCTTGAGGCATATTTGACTTTATATCATAAATCGCTTGCTTGATAAACAGAGTATTTCTCTTATATGTTCCCTCGCTTTGCAAAGACAAAGATCTTTTTTTAAGAGCATCTAGCAAGGCTATATAGCCCTCTTTGCCATAATCATCATTTTGATAAAATATAGAAAATTTACTGATTGACCGGTTTTTTACAAGGTATCTGACAAGTGCATCTATCTCCTCTTTATATGAGCTTCTAAGATTTACGATATTTTCTGTTTTTGGATCTCTTAAAAAACTAGCACCGGTATATGGCGATATAAATGGAATCTTACTCTTTTTTATGATTGGTAAAACTCTTTTTACGGTAGGTGTACCTACAAAATCAAACAGAGCAAAAACTCTATCCTTTTTTATCAATTTTTCTATATTTGTTTGAGTGATTTCCGGCTCATACTTGTCATCATAGTATATAAACTCTATCTTTTTGCCGTCAATTCCACCTCTTGCATTTATATGGCTAAAGTACGCGTTTGCACCGATAACTACCTCTTTTCCTAGGTTTTGATTTATGCCACTAAGTGGTAAAGAGGCTCCAAGCTTTATCGTTTTTAAGGCAGGATTTCTGGTTAGCATAAATATAGAAAATACTAAAAATAGTATAACAACAAAAAGATATATATAGTTTTTCTTTACCAAGAATACTCCTTTCATAGAATTATAGCAGATTATTACTTATAGGATTGATTGGCTTATCTCAGGGCTGCCTCTTAGAGGGCAAATCCTCCCGTTGGTCTGAGCCTCACGAGGCAGCCCTGAGATAAGCCAATCAACTCGGACTCTTTTTGTCTTGTTAAGCTCGTTTTTATGGATTTTTAATTACTATACGGTAAATCATAATTTACCAAAGGATATAAGGGAATGACAAGCGAGTATCTTTTTATAGCAGACAAAAAACTAGAGTATCCACTAGATGAGAGTATAAAAGTTTTAGATAGTGCCGATGATAGCGACTATATAGTGGCAAATAGCCCATCTTGTGATACCCAGATATATGCTCCTGAGATAAACTTCTATATCCAAAACAGCACCGATACTATAGCCGATAAAATCAAAAATATAAAAGCACTATATGACATAAGGTCACTCTCTTTTGACCTTGCAAAAGATATGGATTTCAAAGAAAAGGTGAATGATAAGTTACTAATCGTAACAGATGATGAAAAAAATAGCAAATATGAAGATATTTTACAAAACGATAAATTTACCTCAATAACGCTTACACCTGAAGCTATCGACGATATAAATGGACACATAGGAGATTTGATAGTAGAGCTCAAAAAAGATGATGCAAACTACGAGATAGTCTGCTCTCAAATCATTTGGGAAGATGCACCAGATTTTGCTATGAAGCAAAGTGGTGTTTTTGACCCAAAAGAGTTGGGTTTTGATGAAGTTTTTAAAAAAGTCCAAGAGAATTTAGGTGGCTACAGATATAAAAATTTTACTATATATGACCCAAATATATGTCAATACCATGAACGAAGAGAAGAGATTTGCGGCAAGTGCGTTGAAGTTTGTCCAACAGTTGCAATACTAAAAGATGATGAAAAAAAACATTTGGAATTTTCTCAGATCGACTGTCATGGATGCGGAGGTTGCGTCAGTGTTTGTCCTTCTGGTGCACTCGATTATACTCAACTTCCACGAAGTGCATTTAGTGAAATAAAAGAGTTTTATAGAGATAAAGTCGCATTGATAATACCTAGAAAGATGAGTCTGGAGAGCCTACATGTAGAGCTTCCAAAAAGCATACTGCCATTTGCTATCGAGGGAGAGAAGTTTTTGCATGAGGCGCACTATCTATCACTTTTACAGACAAGCGGAAAATCTGTCATATTTTATAGCGACTTTATCTCTAAGGGCTCAGGTGACGCTATATCTTTGGTAAATGAGATATTTAGAAGAAAGTACAACAAGCAGGCAATTTTTATAGCTAAAGATCTTGAGGAGTTAGAGTCTGCTCTATCTAAAGTGGAGAGTTTTCCTGAGTGTAAATATGGCATAAATGAGTCAGATTTGAGAAAAAGAGAGATTTTTTCAGCTAGGCTTGCTCACTTGGTTGGAGACGATGACTTGGGTGTAGTGAAAACAGGAGAGCATATACACTACGGAAATATAACGATAAATACCGAAACTTGCACACTGTGTCTTAGTTGCGTTGGAGCTTGCAATGTTAGAGCATTGACTGCGCATCCTGAAGACAATTCTCTGAGGTTTAACCCATCCATCTGCACAAATTGTGGATATTGCGAGCCTAGTTGCCCTGAAAAGGATTGTTTGAGTATAGTTTATGATGAGCTCTCTTTGAAGCCAGATTATTTTAAGCAAAATATCATGGCAACTGATGAGATCTTTAAGTGTGTTGAGTGTGGAGTAGGTTTTGCTACAAAAAAATCAATAGAGAAGATAGCAAAGATGATGATACCTGTTTTTGGTAACGATAAAGAGAAGATACGGGCGTTGTACTGTTGTGCCGATTGTAAGCCAAAAGTTACAATGCAGGCATTTTTGGATAGCAAGAAGTAAAGATGATTAAGGAAAAAATAGATGCAGATAGATAAGAGTTCAGTAAATCCGGCTAGATCACTATATTATGGGCTTTTTAGTAAGCTTTTTGTTTTTAGTGATAAAGAAGATAGATTTGACAGAGTTGGCGAGATTTTAGATGTTTTGATTCAAAATCCCATTGACGATGCATCCAAAGGGGCATGTGTTGCTCTTAAGTTTTTTATTGACAATGAGGGTGCAGATGCACTTGGTGGTGAGTATGATCTTCTGTTCAATGTCCCCAGCGGAGATATCGTAAGAACCACAGCATCTTTCTATGATGAAGGTTTGGAGAGTGGTAAAAAATTGGTAGAAGTTAAAAATTTTCTAGCAAAAACAAAGATAAGAAGAGATGAAAAGCACTATAAAGAGAGTGAAGACAGTATAGGCTTTTTGGTTACTTTTATGCATGAACTCATAGAGCTGATCATTAAGGGTGAACGAGAGTATGAAAATCTGCAACACTGCTTGTTTAAAGAGGTGCTAAATGAGTTTTTAGATGAGTTTATAACGGATATATATAAAAATAAAAGTGCTGTTGCCTATAAAGAGATAGCGATTTTATTTAACTCATTTTTGGAGTTTGAGAGACTCTACTTTGAGGTGGCAAAGCCAAAACCAAAAGATAGAACTGACAAAGCTGTTCAAGAGTGTGGCTTTATAGCTGATGAAGAGGCAAAAAGGAGAGCTCAAAATAGGATAAAAAGAAGTGCAGATTCGCTTGTGCAAAGTTGTTCTCTTGAGATTGATGATGAGTGATGAGAAAGATTGGCAAAAAGAGAGATTTTTCTCTTTTTGCCAATCTTTTGATTGTTATTCTGAAAAACTTTAACCGTAAGTTTTAGTTGTTTGATGACAGTTAAAAGAAAATCCAAAACAAGGAGGATTGTATGAGAGAAGCGAGGCGTAGCTTTTTGAAAAAAGCTGCAGTTGCTGGAGCTGTGACAGCAGTCGGTGTAGTAGCTGCAAATGCCAAAGAAGCATACAGTTCAGGTGGAGTTGTTGTAGGTCACTCTAAGAAGAGAGAGATAATCTACAAAAAAACAAAAGTGTGGAGCGAGTATTATCGTAATGCACTATAACTTTTAGGAGGTTTGAGTATGAGTGAAGTTGCTCAAGAGGCTCTTAAGACCAAAGTTGGTCGTAGATCATTTCTAAAGATGGCTGCAGTTGCTGGTGCATTTGGTGCTACTAGTGCGATAGCTGGAGGAAATGTTACAAGAGCCGCAACAAAAGAAGAGGTTAAGAACCCATATCCTGGTTCAAAGCTTGTAAAAACAATCTGTACCGCATGTTCAGTAGGTTGTGGAATTATAGCTGAAGTTCAAAATGGAGTTTGGGTAAGGCAAGAGGTGGCAACTGACCATCCTGTTTCTCTTGGAGGTCACTGCTGTAAAGGTGCCGACATGATAGATATGGTTAGGTCGAAAGTTAGATTAAAATATCCAATGGTAAAAGAGGGTGGAGCGTGGAAGCGTATCAGTTGGGATACTGCCCTTGATAGAATTTCTAAAAAGTTGGAAAGTTTAAGAAAAAATAGTGGTCCTGATAGTACAATCTTTTTGGGATCAGCAAAAATGAGTACAGAGCAAGCTTACTACTTTAGAAAGTTTGCTGCAATGTTTGGAACAAACAATATAGATCACCAAGCTAGAATTTGACATAGTGCAACAGTCGCCGGTGTGGCGAATACATGGGGTTATGGCGCTATGACTAACTCACTTGGAGATATCCAAAACGCAAAAGCAATTATAGTTTTCGGTGCAAATCCAGCAGTAAATCATCCTGTTGGTTTTAGACACTTTTTAATGGCAAAAGAGAGAAACAATGCTCAGTTGATAGTAGTAGATCCTAGATTTACCAAAACTGCGGCAAAAGCTGATCTTTTCGCTCAAATCCGACCAGGAACTGACATACCTTTTATGTATGGAATGCTCCATATTATATTTAAAAACGGATGGCAAAAACAGGATTTTATAGATCAGAGAGTTTATGGCATGGATGATGTTATGAAAGAGGCTAAAAAGTGGACTCCTTCAAAAACAGCAAATGTTACAGGCGTAAGCGAAGAGAAGTTGATTCAGATCACTCGTGCTTATGCAAAATCAACTCCTGGAACTCTTATCTGGGCTATGGGCCTTACTCAACACTCAATCGGTTCATCAAATACAAGAATGGCTCCGATCCTTCAACTTGCACTTGGTAACATGGGCGAAGAGGGTGGCGGATGTAATATCCTAAGAGGTCATGATAATGTTCAAGGCGCTACTGATATGTGCTGTCTATCTCATACGCTTCCAGGGTATTATGGCTTAAGTGCAGGCTCTTGGAAATACTTCGCAAAAAGTTGGGGAGTTGATTATGAGTGGCTAGCAGGTAGATTTAAAGACAAAAAATGGATGAGTAAAAAAGGCTTTACTCTAGCTCGTTGGTATGCCGGTGTGCTTGCAGGAAGATCTGGTGAAGATAAAATCGACAATGCCGGAACAAATTTAAAGGCACTTTTTGTTATGGGAAATGGTATCACCTCTATCTCTCAGCAAGCAAAAGTAAAAGAGGCTCTTGATAATCTTGAGTTGATCGTATTAGCTGATCCATTTGTAAATGAAGCAGCGATATTGACTGATAAAAGAGATGATGTGTTTATATTGCCAGCAGCTACTCAGTTTGAGACTAGCGGTTCCGTAACAGCCACAAACCGTTCAGCTCAATGGAGAAGCAAAGTAGTTGAGCCTATGTATGAGAGTAAGACTGACCATGATATCATGTTTGAACTTGCAAAAAGACTAGGTTTTTATGAGCAGTTTACAAAAGGTATGTTGATAAAAGAGAATAAAAAATCTTTCACATTTCCAGAAGATGCAACTGATGAGATAGCAAGAATCATAAAAACAATCGGACTTACAGGGTGGACGGCCAAGAGGCTTAAGAAACATCAAGAAAATTGGCATATGTTTGATCAAGTAAGTATGAGAGGTATCGGACCTATGAAGGGCGAGTATTATGGATTGCCATGGCCTTGTTGGACAGAATCACACTGTGGAAGCCCTGTATTGTATGATCTTCATAGACCAGTCAAAGAGGGTGGCATGGGCTTTAGAAATAGATTTGGTTTGGTTCATGATGGCGTTAGTCAACTAGCTGGCGCTGGCATCAAGGATGCAAAGGTCGAGGGAGGATATCCTGAAATTACAGCTAAAAATATAGAAAAAGTACTAGGTATCAAATTAACTCCTGCAGAGAAAAAAGCTATCGGCAAGAACTGGAAAGTGGATACTAGTGGAATTATAGCCGCAAAATGTATGGAGTTTGGAATTGCACCTTATGGAAATGCAAAAGCCAGAGCAAAAGTTTGGACATTTCCTGACCAGATACCGATGCATAGAGAACCTCTTCACTCTCCAAGAGAGGATTTGGTTAAGAAGTATCCAACATACAAAGATAAGCCAAATCACTATAGAGTAGATACTAGATATGCAAGTGTACAAGATGAGAAAGATTGGAGCAAAGAGTTCCCTCTAAACCTTGTCACAGGTCGTTTAGTAAATCTAAATGGTGCAGGAATGGAAAATAGAGCCAGTAAATATCTTGCTGCTTTGACTCCTGAAATGTTTTGCGATATCAATCCAAATGTAGCTGCAAATCACGGTATAAGAGATGGAGAGATGATGTGGATTCACTCACCAGAGGGAACCAAGATAAAGGTAAAAGCACACTATTCGTATAGTGTATCTGAAGATAGAGTCTTTATTCCATTCCATTTTGCAGGATTTTTTCAAGGCGAAGACAGAACTGCAAACTATCCTGAAGGAACAAAACCTTATGCTGTTGGAGAGAGTGCAAATACAGTTACAAACTATGGTTATGACATCATCACTCAGATCCCTGAGACAAAAGGCGGATTATGCCGCGTAGAAAAAGCGTAGGGGGTGAGAGATGAGTTATGCTAGAATGAAATTTTATTGCGATGAAGCTAGATGTATAGAGTGCGATGGTTGTAGTGTTGCATGTGCTGAGGCACATGAGCTACCTGTTGGAATCAGCAGGAGAAAAGTTGTTACTCTAAATGAGGGCATAGAGGGTAAAGAGTTTTCTGTATCTGTTGCTTGTATGCACTGTACAGATGCACCTTGTGAGCAGGTTTGTCCAGTTGACTGTTTTTATATCAGAGAAGACGGTATAGTTCTTCATGATAAAGAGACATGTATAGGGTGTGGGTATTGCTTGTATGCTTGTCCATTTGGGGCTCCTCAATTTCCAAAAGATGGTGCTTTTGGTACAAGAGGTGTTATGGATAAGTGTACTATGTGTGCCGGAGGTCCTGAAGAGACGAACAGTGCCAAAGAGAGAGAGCTTTATGGACAAAATAGAATAGCAGAGGGAAAAGTTCCTGCTTGTGCTGCTATGTGTTCTACAAAAGCACTTATCGTAGGCGACGAACAAGAGGTTTCTAAGATTTATAGAGAGCGTGTAATGTCAAGAGGAAAGGGAGTGCAGAGTGCACCTTACGGCTGGAGTACGGCTTACGGGAACTAGGGAGATGTCATGAAAAAAATATTACTACTGTGTTTGGGTTACTTTAGCTTATATGCTAGGGTGATTTCAGGCAGTGTACCATTGGCATCACAAGATATGGCACCAAGAAATGGAGGAGACCTTTTGGTCTCTTCTGAGTTGGTTCAAAACATACTGAACTATCAACAATGGGGAGAGCTTTTTACCTACTTGCAAGTGCATTGGTTTAGAGTGCTCTTTTTTGGTATTACTATAGGTGTTTTGGTTGTTTTTTTATTACATTATCTAGTCATAGGACCAAAAAAGTTTTCGCATGAGGGCAAAGGTATATTCGTATATTCTATCTTTAAGAGGATAGTGCATTGGACAGCTGCACTTGCTTTTGTGCTGATTGTACCAACTGGTTTTATGATGATTTTTGGTAAAGAGTTAGGTGGCGGTGATTTAGTCTTGACGGCTCGTTACATCCATAGTGTGGGAACGGTTCTATTTATAGTCTCTTTTATACCTATGTTTTTGATGTGGTTTGTGCCAATGTTGCCGACATTTGATGATATAAAGTGGTTTTTGATGCTAGGAGGCTACTTGACAAAGAAAAAAGTGGTTGTGCCTGCAGGTCAATTTAATGCTGGTCAAAAGATGTGGTTTTGGGTGGCACTTTTAGGTGGATTTGTGATGATATTCACAGGAGGTATGATGTATTTTCAAGATTTACATCTTGCTGTTTTGGACAGATTTAATCTTGCCCAAATCGACATCATACGAATTTCAGCTATAGCCCACAATTTCTTGGGTATGGCAGTAACAGCGCTTTTTATTACGCATATGTATATGTCCTTGTTTGCTATAAAAGGCTCACTAGACAGTATGTTAGATGGTCATAAAAGCGAAGATGAAGTGAAGTACATGCATAGTTCATTTTACAAAAAACTCAAAAAAGAGGGTAAAATTTAGAAAAATTTGAGGGCAGTTTAAAAATTGCCCTCAAATAAAACTTTATATATAGATATGCTAAAATTGCATATCTATATATAAAAAAGGTGAGGTTATGTGGACAATTTTTGAGACAAAAACTACAAAGATAATTGATGGCAGAAAGATTGAAGTGGAAGATAGCGTTATAAGAGAAGTTCAACTAAGCATAGTGGTAAATGGCAAAAAACTAGGTGCTATGATGGCAGTTAGAGTTGAGTTAAAAGAGCTATGCGTTGGCTATCTCATGAGTGAAAACATCATCAAAGATATCAAAGATATAAAACAGATTGAGATCATCGATGAGAGTGGTGAAGAGAAAAATTTCATAGCGAAAGTAGAAGCTAAGGTAGTTGAAGATAGTCTTGATAAACTTGATTTACAAGGCGTGATAGTCAGTGGATGTGGAAGAGCCATAAGCTCTCATATCTCACCAAAAGCTATAGAAGCAGGAGTTATTCAAAGTGACTTTACCATAGATGCAAATCTGCTTTTTGATGAGATGGCGAAGTTTTATACACAATGTCCACTTTATGAGCAGACAGGTTGTGTGCATACGGCAAAACTCTATATAGATGAAAACAGCTACTTTATAGGCGAAGACATTGCGCAACACAACACTATAGATAAAGCCGTAGGAAAAGCCAGACTAGCAGGAGCAGATGTAAAAAATTCATTTTTGATGGTAAGTGGAAGACTGAGTTCTGAGATGGTAGCGAAGGCAGTCATGCACCAAATCCCAATCCTTGCGTCAAGAACAGCCTCAACTTGCCGAGGTATAAATATAGCAGAAAAATTTGGCTTAACACTCATCGGTTTTGTTAGAGGCAAAAAGATGAATATATATAGAAATCCAAGGAGAATCAGTGTCTAGTTTAGATGAAATTATCAAAAATTCACTTAACGAAAAAGGGAAATTGACTTGCGCGCAGGCTTATAAGATTTCTGCAAAGACAAAAGTACCTATCGGTGAAGTTGGACAAAAGACGAAAGATTTGGGTATTCGCATCAGTGAGTGTGGGCTAGGACAGTTTGGAAAGCTAGAAAAAGGTGAATTTTCAAAAGTAGCTTATGACAGATTAAAGCCATTTTTAAGTGAAGAAAATAAAATAACTTGCAAAAATGCAAGAGCAGTCGCAGGTGGAATCGGACTCAAAACGATAAGAGGCACACTAGAAGTTAGAAATATAGATGTGAACTTTTGTGAACTAGGTTGTTTTAAAGAGAAAAAAAGAACCAGACTATATCTAAAAACAAAAACATGGATGGAAAATGAGAAAAAAGAGTTACTTTTTGGAAAGGGAAAAACTGAAGTTCTTTTGGAGATAGCAAGAGTCGGCTCCATCTCAAAAGCAGCCGAAAATCTAGATATGAACTATAAAAAAGCGTGGTCACACATAAAATTGTTGCAAAAGAACCTAGATGACACTTTGGTAATCACACAAAAAGGTGGCGGAAGCGAAAGTGGAACAACACTGACACCACTAGCAGGCGAATATATAGAGAAATACAAACAACTCCAAAGAGAGATAGAGGAGTTTGCAAACAAGAGATTTAAAGAGCTATTCTTAAAACCAAGAAATAAGAGAGGATAATGGGGTCAGTGGTTGACTTTTGACCTGACCACATTAGTGGTCAAGTAAAAAGTAAAGCTCTGACCCCACAAAAGGAAGAAAAAATGAGAAGATTAGTTTTAGCGTTAGGTTTGCTTGCAACTTTAGGTTTTGCAAAGCAGAAGATTGTGGTATTTCATGCGGGAAGTTTGAGTGTTCCGTTTGCGCAGATACAAAAGGCTTTTGAGGCTAAGTATCCGCAGTATTATGTTGTGAGAGAAGCAGCAGGCAGTAGAGCATGTGCTAGGAAGATAACAGATATAGGAAAGCCTGCTGATGTGATGGCAAGTGCGGCGTATAAAGTGATAGACAATCTTTTGATTCCCAAGTATGCAAAATTCAATGCTCATTTTGCAACAAATGAGATGGCAATCGCATATACAGACAAATCAAAATATGCAAATGAGATAAATGCAAAAAACTGGACTGATATTTTGCTTAAAAAAGGTGTGAAAGTTGGTCACTCAAATCCAAATGTAGATCCATGCGGATATAGAAGTATGTTAGTCACAAAACTAGCAGGTATCTACTATAAAAAACCACACTTTTTTGAAAAATTATTTGGTTATGGAGAGAGCTATAAAAATGGCGAAGAGAATAAACACAAAGTCATAGTCAGACCAAAAGAGACAGATTTGCTAGGACTTTTAGAGGCGGGAGCTTATGATTATCTCTATATTTACAAATCTGTTGCAGTTCAACATGGATTGAGATATATAACTCTTCCGCCACAAGTTAGCCTAAAGAGTAAAAAATACACTAAGTTTTACAAGCAAGCAGTTTTTAAAATCACAGGTAAAAAACCTGGAACATGGATAACCAAAAAAGGCTCAGCCATGGTTTATGGTATAACTATTGTTCAGAACAAAGCAAAAGGATTGCCAAGAAATAGAGATGGGGCAGTGAAATTTGTAAAATTTGTGCTAAGTCCCGAGGGTCAAGCGATAATGAAAAAAAATGGACAAGGCGTGATAAATCAAAAGGGGTCAGCGATTGACTTTTGACTTTTGTGCTCAAAAGTAAAAAGTAAAGCTCTGACCCCACCAAACGGTAAAAAGTTAAACAAATTTTAATCTGATACCGTATATAATACCAATATGAAAAATATAGTGATTGATACAAATGTATTGTTGTCCGCCATTTATTCAAATAAAGGTGCTAGTTATAAATTACTATCAATAATAGACAGTAGTAAATTTACTGTTAATATTTCAACCACATTGGTTTACGAATATGAAGAGATATTGAAGTCAAAATCAAACCTAGAGATAAGGTATATCGATTCAATTTTGGACTATATTTGTTCTGTTGGGAAAAAGAATAAAATCTTTTATCTTTGGAGACCAAAATTAAAAGATGCAGATGATGACTTTTTGCTGGAACTTGCCGTTAAATCAAACTCCATTATAGTCACACTAAATGGAAAAGATTTTAAACTCGCAAGTGAATTTGATCTAAAAGTTATGACACCAAAAGATTTTTTACAATACATAGGAGAAATATGATGCAGACAATGAGTTTAAGAATGCCAGACTATTTAAAATCAGCAGTAAGTGATGTATGTGCAGGTGAAAAAATATCATTAAATCAGTTTATTGTAAATGCTTTAAGTGAAAAAGTTTCAGCATTACAGACCGTTGACATAATAGAAAAGAGAGCTAAGAAAGCATCAAAAAAGGATTTTTTAGATGCTTTAAATCAAATTTCAAATAACGAACCACATGAAAGCGACAGGCTTTAGTAGTCAGTTAATGTTAAAAATTGAAGATCTATTTTTAAAAAGAGGGAGTTTTGTTTTAGGCAAGCTCTCTTTTGAAGTTCCTAAGCACTCCTATTTTGTTATTTTAGGTAAAACTGGTAGTGGAAAGACGATGTTGCTTGAATCAATCGCTGGAATTCAAAGTGCTGAGGGTAGCATCTATTTTGATGGGGTTGATATGAGCAAGGTAGCTGTTCAAAAGAGGAATTTTGGATTTGTCTATCAGGATTTTATACTCTTTCCAAATATGAGCGTAGAGAAAAATATAAGATACTCAGCAAGATATAGAGATATAAAAGATAGTGAGGCACTTTTTGAAGATATCGTGCAGTTTCTCAGGATAGAAGATATACTTCATAGAGATATAAAACATTTAAGTGGTGGAGAAAAGCAGAGGGTGGCGATCGCTAGGGCTATCTTTTCAAGACCTAAACTTTTGCTTCTTGATGAACCCCTTAGTGCAGTTGATCCGACCTTTAGAAACTCTATCATGAAGTCCCTAAAAGATATAGTCAAAAGGTATGATATGACCATCATACATGTAACGCACAACTTCAGAGAAGCCTCTTTTTTAGCCGATAGAGTAGGGGTTTTGCTAGATGGAAAGATGCAACAAGTGGGACCGACTTATGAAGTCTTAAATAAGCCAAAAAATATAGAAGTAGCGAAATTTTTAGGATTTAAAAATATATTTCCAACGACTATACTCGGATTTGATCAGCACAATAGATACTTTAGCGTTGATCCAAACAAGATAACTTTTGGCGAAAAAACTAGAGAGGGCGTTTACTGTTTTGCCTGCGAGATAGAGAATATTTTAGGTATCAGCGATCACTATAAAGTCTTTGCAAAAGTGGGAGAAGATACATTTTTTTGTAAAGTTCACAAGAGTGCTTTTGAGGGCAAAGAGTTAAAAGATGGCGACAAAACAAATATATACATAGAGAAAAAGGATGTGGCTTTTATATGATGATAAAAGATAGGGGATTTTTACTCATTTTTGCATTTTTGGGCTCTATTTTAGTGCTGTTTTTGATGATGCCACTTATCAAGCTTTTTGTAAGTGTTGGATTTTTGGATATATTTACAACTATGCAAGATAAAGAAGTTTATGAGAGTATCTTTTTGACTCTAAAAAGCTCTTTTTATGCGGTTTTATTTGTTTGCATCACCGGAATTCCACTAGCTTACTTGATAGCAAGATATGATTTTTGGGGTAAATCACTTCTTGAAAGTATGCTTGATATCCCAGTCATGGTGCCTCATACTGCCGCTGGTATAGCACTGCTTGTCGCTTTTAGCAATGGATATTTTGATTTTATAGATACAACTACGGGCATAGTGAGTGCCATGATGTTTCTCTCTGCTCCATTTCTCATAAATGGTGCAAAAGAGGGCTTCAAAAAAGTAGATACAAAGTACGAGCATGTAGCAAGAACACTAGGAGCAAGCCCGATGGGGGCATTTTTCTCGATAGTATTACCAAATGCCAGAAATGACATCATAAATGGAGCATTGATGATGTGGAGTAGAGGCTTGGGAGAGTTTGGAGCAGTTGTCATCATAGCATACCACCCGATGGTAGCACCGGTTTTGATATATGACAGATTTAACAATTTTGGATTAAAATACTCAGCTCCAGTAGCGACAGACATGATACTCGTATCAGTCTGCCTATTTTTAGCCGTGAGGTTTGTAAACAATAGATTAAGATAGACTCAGAGCGAGTCTATCTTAAGGATAAGCGTCTATTTTGATTTTTTAAATTCTCCCATAAGGTTGCTTACTTCGTGACCATTTTTGATCCAGCCCATTATGCCACCTTTTAGATAGTACACATGTTTAAATCCAAAATATTTCTCTACTTCTTGGGCTACAAAAGAGCTTCTTGCTCCAGCTTTACAGTAAAATACTATGGTTTGATCAGGGTGTAATTTTACTTTTTTCCCAATCATAGCTGTAACTACACCTCTTGGAATTGCCATGAAGTTTATAGCAAGTATGCGACCAGCAGCCACCTCTTTTGGCTCCCTGACATCTACTAGGATAAACTCTTT
>Ga0256840_1002197_pt1 | contig 17448 bp, 15 predicted proteins | sample 355202metaG_FD_185969 | JGI IMG/M metagenome (GOLD analysis project Ga0256840, IMG submission 185969) | Hydrothermal vent microbial communities from Mid Atlantic Ridge, Atlantic Ocean - 355-202 | ecosystem: Environmental > Aquatic > Marine > Hydrothermal vents | place: Atlantic Ocean: Mid... | reverse complement strand
CTCCTTTGCTATAGACAAAACGAAAACAAAATTAACCAGGAGGTGTTCAAATGAAAAGAGAAACCATTAAATTAGCAGTCTTAGGAGTAGTTTTGGCAACGACTCTAATTGTTGGACCTATGCTAGGACAAGCTTATGCCCGTCATGGTGGCGGAGGCCATGGTGGCGGTGGCCATGGTGGCGGAGGCGGAGGTGGAGGCTGTGGAGGTAGCGGCGGAGGCTCCGGAAGTGGAGGAGGTTTTGGAAGTGGCGGCGGTTATGGCTATTATCAAAGCCAAACGACTACAGACCAAACCCAACAGGCTAATCCTATTAGACAAAGAAAAAGATTAAGAGATGGTTCTTGTTTGAATTGTCCACAACTTAAAACTCAAACTCGGACCCAAACCCAAACGCAATCTCAAACCCAAACCAACATCCAAAATCAACCAGTAAGACAATTTAAACGTCGTAAACAATATAAAATAAAATCTCAAGGTCAACCTCAAACAATACCTCAAAAATTCCAACGGCGTAATCAATATCAAATTCAAAGTCCAAACACGCAGCCAACAACAGAAGAACAAACCAGTACAACAACCCAAGAATAAAAAGTTAAACTAAAAAGGGGGCCCACTAGTTGCATTAGCCCCCTTTTTACAATATAAGGAATCATACCTGAACAGGTATGGACTAAAAAAATAAAAAACATTATATTTTATTTATAAAAAATGAAAAAGGCTCTCATCATCTTTTCCTTATTTTTTTATCTAATCAGTGTTCAAGTCCATGCTAGTGCCATGGGATTTAGGGGTGCTAGCTCCCCCCCTCAAAAAAGAAAACTCTCCCAGCTATCCGGCCAAATTATTAGCTTTACTCCCCCTATCTTAGTAATTAAAACGCAAACAAAAAATATGCCTATAAAAATTGGTCCTCGGTGGTATTGGAAACAGCTCAATTATCAGCTTCAGCCGGGTCAACAAGTAAAAATTTATGGTTATAGTTTAAACAACTACTTTGTGCCTGTAGAAATTTTAAGCAAAAATAAACGCATTCAACTTAGAGACGAGCAAGGTTTTCCTTTGTGGCGTCATTCAAAACTCTTTAACTCAGGTCGTGCCCGTGGAGATTATGGAGGAAACCGTAGGAGAGACGGTGCTGGACGTGGTGGAAATCGTGGCGGAGGGAGTGGTGAACATGGCGGTGGTAATCATGGAGGAGAAAGTGGTGGACGTGGCGGTGGTAATCATGGAGGAGAAAGTGGTGGCCGTGGCGGTGGAGGAAGAAGATAATTTTTTAAATTCTAATCTCCATATTTTGGTTAACTAGTTTTATTTAATTTTTGTTAGCTTAAAAACTAGCAATCTTTTAGTTCTAAAGGCATAGGGTTTAAATTGCACGAAGTTGAGGTTGTACTTTTTATCCACAAATCACGACCTTTCCCAAAATATGTCTAAAGTTAACGAACTACCTCTTTATTTTCTTAACTAGCTAACTTCTTTGACTATGAAGAACGTAAAAAAAATCTCATTACCTTATGTTCTTGGCCTATCTTTATTTTTCTTTTTAACGTTAATGACTCTGTTTCATCTTTTTTTTATAAATGAATTGATCAAAAAACACGTCTACTTAGATGCCAAAGAGGCTCTTTCTTTTATTGCGTTGAGGATTATTAGCCAAGAAGAATTGCTCAATTTGGCTGAAACACGGGATAAGTACTTATTTAATCTAAATTGGCTAATTGATGAATTCCAATCCCATCCGATGCTTATAGGCGTACTTGTTTGGCAGAAAAATAAAGTTATTTTAAACACCTTTCCCTATGGTCAAAAACCTTCTCAAGACGTTATTGCCCGATCCGTTCACGGTCTTTTGCAAAACAACGTTTTTTACTTAAGTTCTACTTTTTTGAATGCACGCGGAACCAATCTCCGCCTTTTAGTAGCTATTAAAAGCGATTTGGTCTCTGAACTGTGGATAGTTTCTTTACGACAAAGCATTACTGTTTTTATATGTAGCTCTTTATTTATTTTTATTTTTGTCTATTATCTGCAAAAATACATTGCCAATGAAAAAAAATTGTTGCTAAAGTTAGCAGATCAGGAAAAACTGGTGGCAGCGGGCAAATTTTCTGCTCTTCTGGCCCATGAAGTTAGAAATCCTCTCAACACCTTAAGCATTGGCCTCCAAACGTTACAAGAAACCATTCCTGAGCAAAGAAAGCTTCTGGCCATTCTCCTTCAGCAAATAAGCAAACTAAATGAGCTGGTTGAAGAACTTCTGGCCTTACAAAAAGGAATTCAACTTGAACCCCAAAGTATTTACTGGCCAGATCTAGCAGATAACGTTTATCAATCAGTCCTGCCAATTGCTCAAAGCAAACAAATTGATCTTACCATAGAACGAACAGAAATTACTTTTCGAGCTGATCCCAAATGGCTGGAAAGAGCATTGGTCAATCTAATAAAAAACGCTTTGGAAAGTATAGACCATTCTCAAGGAAAGGTAACTTTGACCTTGAAAAAACTTAAAAAATTAGTTGTCTTTACTATCGAAGATAATGGCAAGGGCATAACTGCTCAAGAATTAACTCAAATTGGCAGACCTTTTTTTTCGAGCAAGTCTTTGGGAGTAGGGCTTGGAGTCTATATTGCTCAGCAAGTGGCCAAAGCTCATCAAGGTAAGTTAGTCTTTAAAAGTAACTTTAAACGAGGTACGGTAGTGAGGTTAATCATTTATGACCAAGATTTTACTTATAGAAGATGATCCCAACCAAAGAGAGCTTTTAGCAAATTATTTAGAAACTAAGGGCTATCAGGTTTTTCAAGCTGAAGACGGGCGCAAGGGGCTTAAACTCGCAGAACAAAGTACGCCTGACCTGATCCTGATGGACTACAAACTGCCGGACATAGATGGCGGCAATTTGTTGGCAGAATTAAAAAAAATGCTGGTTTTACCACCCATTATTGTTATTACTGCCTTTGGCTCGGTAGAGACTGCGGTAACTGCCTTAAAAAAAGGCGCCTTTCATTACCTGACCAAACCCATCAATCTGCACGAACTTTTGCACTTAATTGAAAAGGCCTTAAAAGAACAAAAATTAGAGCGCGAATTAAAAAAACTAAAACAAGAATTAAGCCAAGCACCCTTTCCAAAATCTGATAAATTTATTGCTGAAAGCCCAGCCATGAAACAACTGCTTTTGCTGCTCAAAAAGGTTGCCCAAACCGATGCTACTGTGCTTATCTTAGGAGAATCAGGGACTGGAAAAGAATTGATAGCTGAAATGGTTCACGAACTCTCCTTAAGAAAAGAAAATCCATTGGTGCGTATCAATTGTGCAGCCATCCCCAAGGGGCTGCTGGAATCTGAACTTTTTGGACACGAAAAAGGTGCTTTTACTGGAGCGGTCAAGTCAAAACAGGGGTTATTTGAAATAGCCAACAAAGGCTCCATCTTTCTGGACGAAATTGGAGACATGGACCTGGAGCTGCAAGCCAAACTGTTGCGCGTGCTTCAAAATAACACCTTTACCAGAGTAGGCGGAACCAAAGAAATCCACGTGGACGTGCGCATTATTGCTGCTACCAATAAAAACCTGGAGGAGCTGGTAAAAAAAGGACTGTTTAGAGAAGATTTATTTTGGCGTTTAAACGTATTTGCCCTAAACGTGCCCCCTTTGCGCAAAAGAAAAGAAGACATTGTTCCTTTGGCCAGATTTTTTTGCCAGAAATTTGGTCGAAAATACCAAAAAAACGTTGAAGGTCTCAGCCAAGAGGCGATCAAACTCTTGCTTACGCACGATTTTCCAGGCAACGTCAGAGAGTTAGAAAACGTTATTGAGCGAGCCGTAATTCTAGCTGAAAACAACTTGATCCTGCCAGAAGATCTTCCTCCCTATTTGCAAACACATTCTTCTCATTCTTTACAGCAACTTATGACCTTACCTTTACCCGAGGCGATCAAACGGCTAGAGCAGATTCGCATCGTTGAAGCCTTAAAAAAACATAAAAACGTTAAAACAAAGGCGGCTGAAGAATTGGGCATCTCAGAACGGGTTTTGCGTTACAAATTAGAAAAAATGCAGATCAATTCTTAAAACTTGAGCCTTGCAAAATATGTTTAATTATTTCAAGACATTGTAAATAAATGATTTGGTTCAACGGATAAAAATTTTCCTTTTTACTGTTAACGCATAAAAATTTAAATACTTATTTTTTACTTGCCCTGAGTGCTATTTTGTCGTTAAAAGATAAAAAAACAAAAATGGAGGAATGGTTTATATGTTTTTAGACTTGCAACCTAATTTAGAGTATAAAGTCAAAGATTTAGGCTTGGCAGACTTGGGCATTAAAGAGATGCAGCTTTCAGAAAACGAGATGCCAGGTCTTATGGCTCTCCAAAACAAGTACGGGAAAAGCAAGCCTTTGGCTGGTTTTAGGATTATGGGCAGCTTGCACATGACCATTCAAACTGCCATGTTAATCCAAACCTTACACAAGCTGGGGGCAGATATTCGCTGGGCATCTTGTAATATCTTTTCTACCCAAGACCATGCAGCTGCTGCGGTAGTCAAGCTTGGATTGGGCAAGGTTTTTGCCTGGAAGGGAGAAACCTTGGAAGAATACTGGTGGTGTACAGAACAAGCCTTGACCTGGCCGGACGGCAAGGGACCAGACTTAATCGTCGATGACGGAGGAGATGCTACTTTATTCGTTCATTTAGGAATAGAGGCAGAAAAGGATCCTTCTATCCTGGACAAAGAATACGACAGTCCTGATATGCAGTGTCTTATTGCCAGGATAAAACAAGGGCTTAAACGCCATCCCCAATACTGGTCCAAACTCGCTGAAAACACTCGTGGGGTATCAGAAGAAACCACCACAGGTGTCCACAGATTGTATCAACTAGAAGAAGAAGGTAAATTATTATTTGCGGCCATCAACGTTAATGATTCCGTGACCAAGTCCAAGTTTGATAACCTTTATGGCTGTAGAGAGTCTTTGATTGATGGAATCAAAAGAGCAACGGATATAATGATTGCAGGCAAAGTAGCCGTAGTTTGTGGTTATGGTGATGTAGGCAAGGGATGTGCCCAAGCCTTTAGAGGCATGGGGGCCAAGGTCGTTGTTACTGAGATCGATCCCATTTGTGCCTTGCAGGCAGCTATGGAAGGCTACGAAGTCAAACGTCTTGACGAAGTAGTAGAGATTGGAGATATTTTTGTTACAGCTACAGGTTGTTGTGACGTAATTAGAGGCGAGCACATGGAAAAAATGAAAGATGAGGCCATAGTTTGCAACATTGGTCATTTTGATTCTGAAATTGAAATGAGTTACTTAGAAAACAATCCCAAGTGCAAAAAAATTCCGATCAAACCTCAAGTAGATAAGTGGATCTTAGAATCAGGCAGGTCTATAATCGTCCTGGCTGAAGGCAGGCTTGTCAATCTTGGTTGTGCTACTGGCCACTCTAGTTTTGTAATGAGTGCCAGCTTTACTAACCAGGTCCTGGCTCAGCTTGAGCTAGCCAAAACCAAACATCCCCCCAAAGTCATGGTTCTCCCCAAAAAATTAGACGAAGAAGTAGCCCGTTTGCACCTGCCAAGATTGGGAGTAAGCTTAGAGACTTTAACCCCCAAGCAGGCCGCTTACCTGGGTGTACCTATTGAAGGTCCATATAAGCCAGATCACTACAGATATTAAGCCAAAATATAAAGGGGCAGATAAAAAACTACCTGCCCCTTGTATTTAATCGAGATTAGACCTTACAGGCGGTCTTGAGGTCGTCTACGGCATCGGTTTTTTCCCAACTAAAGTCAACGTCTTCCCGTCCAAAATGGCCATAACAAGCAGTCTTTTTATAGATGGGACGCTCTAAGTTGAGCCGTTTAATAATGGCATAAGGACGCAAGTCAAATACCTCTAAGACTGCCTTTTTCAAGACGTCGTCAGGAAGCTCACTAGTTCCCCAAGAAGTAACAAAAACAGAAACAGGTTCAGCTACACCAATGGCATAGGCGATCTGGACCTCACACCTAGGGGCAAGCCCAGCAGCAACTATGTTTTTGGCAATGTATCTAGCCATGTAGGCTGCAGAGCGATCCACCTTGGATGGATCTTTGCCAGAAAAAGCGCCTCCACCGTGATTGCCCATTCCTCCGTAAGTGTCTTGAATAATTTTTCGTCCAGTAAGGCCACAATCTCCCTGGGGGCCTCCGATAATAAATCTGCCCGTAGTGTTGATAAAAATCTTGAGTTCTTTTTTGTCCACCATATCTTCAGGTAAAACTTTAAAGATCACCTCTTCTTTGATGGCCTCAACTAAGTCGTCATAGACAACGCTTTCGTTGTGCTGGGCCGCTACTACCACAGAATCAAACCTGACCGGCTTGCCTTTAATATATTCAATGGAGACTTCGGTTTTGCCATCAGGCCGCAAAAAGTCCAAGATATTATTTTTGCGCACGTAAGCAAGTCTGCGGGAAAGCTTATGTGCCCAATAAATGGGGGCAGGCATTAAGGTAGGGGTTTCGTCGATGGCAAAGCCAAACATCATTCCTTGATCCCCTGCGCCTTGTTCTTCGGGATTTTTCCGGTCCACGCCAACGGCAATGTCTGGAGATTGTTTGTCAATGGAAGAGATAACTGCACAGGTAGCATAGTCAAAGCCCATGGCTGCATCTGTATAGCCGATTTCTTTAACCGTATTCCTGACGATCTCTGGCAAATCTGCATAAGCCTTTGTTGAAATTTCGCCAGCAATAAAGGCAAGCCCTGTGGTGACCAAAGTCTCACAAGCAACCCTGGCCTTGGGATCCTGTTCAATTAAAACGTCCAAAATAGCATCAGAAATTTGATCGGCTATTTTGTCGGGATGACCTTCAGTTACTGACTCTGAAGCAAAAAAATACCTTTCTTGATTTAAGATCAATTTTTCCCTCCTTGTTTAATTTTTTTCTCTGTTTCAGGATTGATAATTCCTCCAGAGATTAAAAGCTTAAACGAATCTTCTACGCTCATCTCCAGAGGAATAACTTCTTCCTCACCTACCATCAAGTAATATCCTGAGGTTGGATTGGGTGTAGTAGGCACGTAAACGTTTAAAACCTTTTGTTTGGTCTTGGTTTGGATCTCACCACTTGCTACCCCTGTAACGTACCCCAAAGAATACATTCCCTTGCGTGGAAATTCAACTAGAACCACGCGTTTAAAGTCCTTGGACGTTCCGCTTAAAATAGTCTCCAAAAGCTGTTTGACCCCAATGTAAATTTTATTGACCACTGGTATTTTTGAGATGAGATACTCCCAAAACCAAACCAGTTTTTTTCCTAGATAATTTCTAACTAAAACTCCTGTAAAAAATAAGACGATCAATAAGATAATTATTCCTAAACCTGGAATAGGAAAAGGCAAAAAATGCTCTGGTCTGTACTTGGCAGGCACGAGCAAAGTAATTTTGTCGATCCAGGTAATTACAAAGCGCAAAAAGAAAAAAGTTGCAGCTATGGGCGTTAAAAACAAAATCCCGGCCAATAAATTGACTCTAAGCGTATTTTTTAGTTTTTGAAAAATTTTCATTTTGCTTATTTCTTGATTATTCGATTAAATTGGTCCACCAAAATAATCTGAGGACGGATAGTTCCTAACTCATTTTGACTGAGGTAAGCATAAGCAGCAATAATTATTTTATCTCCTGGTTTTCCTTTGAGGGCTGCGGCCCCATTTAGACAAATTTCTTCTTTTTGTCCTCTAATTACATAAGTAGAAAAACGTTCGCCATTACTCAAATTGTAAACATCTACCTTTTCCCAAGGCAAAATTCCACTTGCTTCTAAAAGATAAGGACAAATTCCTATACTCCCCTCATATTCAAGTTCCGTTCTAGTGATAGTTGCCCGATGAATTTTGGCCAAAAGAAATTGCCTAAACATTGGTTACCTCCACCAAGAGATTATCAATCAACCTAGCCTTGCCGATAAACATAGCCACGGCAATAAGCGCGCGCTCTTTAATTTCAGTCAGAGGCTCCAAGGTTTCGGGATGAACTACCTCCAAGTAATCTAGTTTGCCCCTTGGAATGTTACGAAAGTAAAAGTCCAACAGTCTGTTTTTTAGGGCCACGACCTCGGTCGTACCTTTGGCAATAAGTTTTTTGGCCAAACAAAGACCTTGGTAAATATTGGCTGCCTCTTTTCTTTGTTCTGGGTTAAGATAGGCGTTGCGCGAACTCATGGCCAAACCATCAGGTTCACGCACAATGGGATGATCAATAATTTTTACAGGAATATTTAAGTCGCGCACCATTTGTTTGATGATCACCAGCTGTTGCCAATCTTTTTGCCCAAAAATAGCTAGATCCGGCTGACAAAGATTAAATAGCTTTAAAACAATAGTGCACACCCCTCTAAAAAATCCAGGTCGGGACTTGCCACACAGGCAATTACTCAGCTTGCCCACTTCAACGTAGGTCAAATGATTATTCAGATAAACGTCCTCTACCGCTGGGGTAAAGACTACGTCCACCCCTTGGGCTTGGGCCAAGGCCAGATCCCTTTCCAAATCCCTAGGATAAGTGGCAAAGTCTTCTTGAGGTCCAAATTGAGCCGGATTGACAAATAAAGATACGATAACTACGTCTGCCTGCTTGCGCATGGCCTGCATCAAAGCCAAGTGCCCAGAGTGAAAATAACCCATGGTTGGCACTAATCCAATCCTTTGGCCCTGGCTTTTACATTGATTTATAAATTGTTTTAGGTTAGGGATTTTGCTGATTTGATGCATAATTTCTCCTTGAAAAAACAAACTGTTATGTTTAAAGACGTAACTGTAAAAAGTCAAAAATTGCGTTTTTTGACAAAATCTTTATTTTGTAACTTTATGCAATTATTTGACTTTTACTTTTTAACGCTGGTCAATTCCAACCCAAACAAGAGTTTTTGCAGGGACATCTTTAAACGCATTTTAAACTCATTTGCGCACTAGAGCAAGAAGTACGTTTTTTAAAAAGTCTATTGCCAAAAGTCAAAGCTTGTGTTTTCTAACAAAGCAATTTGCTCGTAATATGTTGAAATTGTTAAACGTTGTTTTGGTTAAGTTTTGTTCCTCCTTCACAAAAATAATTTGTGCAGGAATATATCTTTAAAGGTCAAAATCTAAATTCTTAAACCGAATTTAAACGAAACATTTAAGGGAAATAGCTTACCTTGTCCAGCAAAACCGACCCCAAACTTTGTTTAAGATGCGGCCGTTGTCTGTTGGTTTGTCCAGCCTTTCAACTTAGCCTTAGAGAGGACCTTTCCCCCCGGGGTAAGTGGATGATTTTAAATCAATGTCCCGAAAATACGCAAGTTTTTTCCCTTTGTCTTAGTTGTGAACGCTGCGCTCAAGTCTGCACTCAGCAACTTAACTTTGCTCAAGCCAAGGCTGAACATCTGACGAAAACTTCTAACTTCTCTCTTTTAAATTCAGGTCTTAACCTTGCCTTAACCTCCCTTGGAACCAAATTGGCCCAATTTTTAGCCAATCGTCCACCTTATCGTCCTTATTTTGAATTGCGTGCACGCGAAGTACCACCTTTGGCCCCAGTGGTAATATTTCCCGGCTGTTTAGGAAGATCTTTTTCCCATCTTGAGCCTATTTTAAAAAGTTTTTTAACTACCTTAGGGATAACGGTTTTAGACACCCCAAACTGGCAGTGTTGTGGCCATCCTTTTGTCTTGGCTGGAAAAAAAGACCAAGGGCTAGAGTTTCAGTTGGTCAATCAAAAGATTTGGGAAAAATTGAACCAACCTTTGGTCGTTTCGTTCTGCTCTACTTGTACGAAGGGACTGGGCCAATTTTTGCCCCAATCCAAAATTATGCTGGCTGATCATTTGCTTAATTTTGTAGAGATAGCTTTGCTTGAGCCCAAGGCAAGCATTTTTGTCCATTCTTCTTGTCATTGTCAGGAAGATCTTAGCGCTATTTGGCCCATTCCAGTGCTAAAAAACTGTTGTGGAGCTTTTGCCAAAACAGGACAGAATTTAGCTAAGGCCGTTAATACTTACTTTTGGGAACAAATTCCTGGAGATAGTATTCTCTTTACTAATTGTTTAGGATGTCTTATTAAGCTAAAACTAACTGGACCCAAAGAGGTCAAGGTTAGTCACTGGTTAGAACACATTGCTTTTAAAGGAAGATAATTATGTTAAAATTTTTAGCTAAAAAATTATTTGGGACCAAAAACGAAAGATACCTCAAGTCCATTCAGCCTTTGGTCGATAAAATCAATTCCTTAGAGCCCCAAGTGCAAAAGTTATCTGACGAGCAAATGCGCTCAAGGATTGGCGAACTGCGTATGCAAGCCGAGCAAGGACAAGACTTGGATGCAATGCTTCCAGAAGTCTTTGCCCTGGTCCGTGAGGCAGGCAAAAGAACCCTTAACATGCGCCACTTTGACGTCCAACTCATCGGCGGCATCGTTTTGCACCAGGGAAAAATAGCTGAAATGAAAACAGGTGAAGGTAAAACCTTGGTTGCGACCTTGCCCGTAGTCTTAAACGCCCTTTCAGGCAAAGGCGTGCACGTAGTTACGGTCAACGACTACCTGGCCAAGCGAGACGCGGAATGGATGGGCAACATTTACAAATTTCTTGGACTTTCAGTTGGAGTAATCGTCCACGACTTGGACGACGAAGAGCGCAAAAAAGCCTACAATGCAGACGTAACCTATGGAACCAACAATGAATTTGGTTTTGACTATCTGCGGGACAACATGAAGTTTTATCCCGAACAATTGGTCCAGCGGGAACTAAATTACGCCATAGTGGACGAAGTGGACTCTATTTTGATTGACGAGGCCAGAACCCCTTTGATCATTTCTGGACAATCGGACGAATCCACTCATCTTTATACCCGCATCAATAGCATTATTCCTAGGCTAAAAAAAGACGTTGATTTTACCGTAGATGAAAAACTAAAAACCGTTAGCCTCACTGACCAAGGTATTCAAAAACTAGAGCAAATCCTCAAAATAGATAATCTCTTTGACCCCAGACACATTACCTTGCAACACCACGTTTTACAGGCCTTAAAGGCCCATTACTTGTTTAAAAGAGACGTGGATTACATAGTCAAAGATGGACAGGTAATTATTGTTGACGAGTTTACGGGCAGGTTAATGCCAGGCAGGCGCTATAGCGATGGCCTGCATCAGGCCTTGGAGGCCAAGGAAGGAGTTAAAGTTGAAGCAGAAAACCAAACTCTGGCCAGCATTACCTTTCAAAACTATTTTAGACTGTACAACAAACTGGCTGGTATGACCGGTACGGCAGATACTGAAGCCGTAGAATTTAAACAAATTTACGACCTGGACGTAGTCGTTATTCCCACGCATAGGCCAATGATCCGCAAGGACTATCCAGACGTTATTTACAAAACTCAGGCTGAAAAGTACCGGGCCATCGTCCGCGAGATCAAAGAAATGCATCGCCAAGGACGGCCTGTGCTCGTTGGGACCACGTCCATTGAAAATTCAGAGCTTATCTCCAGAATGCTTAAAAAAGAAAACATCCCCCACGAGGTCCTCAACGCCAAACACCACGAAAAAGAGGCTGAGATCGTAGCCAAGGCCGGTGAAAAGGGAAGAGTAACCATTGCCACCAACATGGCTGGCCGTGGCACAGACATCGTGTTAGGGCCTGGGGTAAAAGAACTAGGCGGGCTGCACATCATTGGCACAGAGCGCCACGAAAGCAGGCGAATTGACAATCAGCTCCGCGGTAGAAGTGGACGGCAAGGAGATCCTGGTTCGTCTAGGTTTTTTCTTTCTTTAGAGGACGATCTCATGCGCTTGTTTGGTTCTGAGCGCATTGCAGGTTTGATGGACAAATTGGGCATGCAAGAAGACGAACCCATTGAAAATACCCTGGTTTCCAGAGCCATTGAAAATGCCCAAAAAAAAGTAGAAGCCCACAACTTTGAGATCCGGAAAACCCTCTTGGAATACGACGACGTAATGAATCAGCAAAGAATAGTCATCTATGCCCAACGCAAAGAACTTATGCAGGCCAAGGATCTGGAGCCGATTATTCTTGAGTTTATCGACGACCTGTTACAAGAAATTTATGCCCCCTTGGAAAACAAAGAACCAGAGGCAGAAGAGCAAATCCGAGCCAAATTAAAAGAAATCTTTGATCTGGATCGAGTAATCTCTCTTGAACCCTTGCCTAAGCCAGAAGAGGCCAAAGAGGGCATTGTAAAAATTTTAAACGAATTAAAGGGGCAGGCTCAGGAACAATATCAAGAAATTTTGCGTTTTTTCCTTTTGGAAAGTTTGGATCGCAACTGGAAAGAACACCTGCTCAACATGGATCACCTAAAAGAAGGCATTGGACTGCGCGGCTACGGTCAAAAAGACCCCAAACAGGAATACAAAATCGAGGGCTATAACTTATTTCAGGAAATGCTCTTTTTTATCAAAGAAAATACCTTAAAGGCCCTTTGTCACTTGCGCATTGAACGGGAAGTAAAAGAAGAAGAATTCAAACATCAGGAAGAAGAAAACCTCAATTTCGTAGGCGGATCTGAACCAGCAGAGACCAAAAAACAACCCATCAAGCGCAAAACCAAAAAAGTGGGCCGCAACGACCCTTGTCCGTGTGGCAGCGGCAAAAAGTACAAAAAGTGCTGTGGAGCCAAATAGCAGTTTGGGGACGATCTATTTGGCTGAGCAAACCTTTTCGATCCTAAAGGGTAAAGGGACTTGGCAAGCCGTGTTGTTCTGCAATCAAGAACGCGATCCTTGCACTTTACTTTTCAAGACGCAACTGCAAAAAGTCAAAAACTGTGTTTTTTGATGCGCCTGCAAAAACTTTGTTTTGTGCCGGTGCGACTTAAAGTTGCAAAACAAACGAATTATTTAAATAAGTTATAATCCAAATTGTTAAGAGAAAAGGCAAATTTTTTGACGTTACGTCTTTTTGGCTAAAATAGTTTAAGTCAAGAGGTTGGCCTAAGCTAACCTCTTGCCAAGAAGAACTTAATTCACAAGTTTTACGATTATTCTTAGGGCGATCAACAAAACCACGATGGCCAAAAACCGTTTAACGGTTGCTGGCTTTAAACGAGAGTGCATAAAGTGTGTGCCCAAATAACCGCCAAGATAAGCACACACGCCTACGATCAAAAGTAGCCTTACGTTGATAAAGCCCATACTCCAGTAAGCCAGAAATCCGGTAAAAGACAAAAAAGGGACTACACTGGCGGTTATGGTCGTAACTTTTTTAGGATCGTAACCAAGCATAATCATCAAAGGGGCAATTAATGCGCCTCCACCTACCCCCAAAAAACCTGATAAAAATCCAGCTAGAGTTCCAATCCCGGTCAGCAAAATCAAAGGCCGATCTTCCCGGTGCTGACCTTCGTACTTGGAGCGCTTGAAAAAAAGCATCATCAACCCAGAAAAAAGCAAAAAGGCTACAAACACGTATAAAACCAAGCGCGTAGAGACCAAGGTAGAACAATACGCGCCCAATGGAGAAAGAGTTACAGCAGGAATAGTGATAGGCAGGGCCAAGCCAAAGTCCAAGCGTTTGTGCCGCAGGTTAGAAACACTGCCTCCCAACATGCTTAACGCGTTGATAAAAAGGCAGGTCGGCTTGGCCTCGTTTAAGGCAAAGCCAAGCCAGTGTAAAATAGGCACCAAAACCAGGGCTGAGCCCGTGCCGCCCATGGCAAAAACAAAGCTTAAAACCAGGGCAAGCCCCCCTACCAACCATAAAGACACCATTTAAGCCTCCTGCTTTTGTCTTCTTTTGTACAGAGGTCCTGGCTTGAATACGCCCACCAAACCTTCGGCAGGAACAGATAAAATTTTGACCCTTTCAAAACCAAGGGCCAAAAAGTAAGGATAGACCATAGCTGCTCTAACCACAGAAGAACAAAATAAAATAATTAATTTGTCTTTGGGCACTTCGGCTATCCGTTGAGGAAGTTCGTTTACTGGAATGTGCAGGGCAAAGTTAAAACTAAGCCACTTGGCCTCTTCTTTGGTGCGCAGATCCAAAAAAACTGCTTTTTCTGGCTGAGCAATCAAAGGAACTGCTGTTTCCAAATTAATTACGTGCTCGCCTGAACCAAAAAAATCAAAGTCCATTTTGGCAAAAATCTTTTCCAAAGCTTGCATAAATCCTCCTTTTTGATTCAAGATTAGTCTTGAGCATAGTTAGCTCTAAACAAAATAATCTTTAGCCGCCACTTAACCAGCAAAAACATTTCTTTTTCTGTTTGGACAAAGCTAAAACCTTTTCTTGGCCTGAGGCATTTAAAGACTCAACTGCAAAAAGTCAAAAATTGTGTTTTTTGACAAAACCATTCGCTTGTAATAAGCTGAAATTATTTAGCTTTTTATACGTTAAACTTTGTCAGTTTCTCTCAAAAACACTTTTTGCAGGGGCATCTTTAAAGGCGTAACTGCAAAAAACAAAAATTGGCTTTTGTTCTTAACAAGTTGACATATAACCTGTTTAAACAATTAAACTTTTGTCTTGCAATTTTAATTCAAACTGGGAAAAATAAAGTTTTTGCAGATGCATCTTTTATCTCAATAACTTGGATTATAATTTATTTAAACAATTAAACGTTTGTTTTGCAACTTTAAATCGAACTGGGGCAAAGCAAAGTTTTTGCAGACGTATCTTTAAAATATCTATTTGCAACTGTTTTAAAACAAAAAATTAAACAAGTAACCAACCAACAAAATGCCACTGCCCACAATAGTGATAAAAATTGCGATCAATCTTGGCTTTAAGACCTTGCGTAAAATAAGCATCTCAGGCAAAGACAGGGCAATTACGCTCATCATAAAGGCCAGCACCGTGCCAAGGCTCGCCCCCTTACCCAGCAAAGCCTCTACTACAGGCACGATCCCTGCGCCGTTGGAATACATAGGAATTCCGATCAAAACAGACAAAGGCACAGACCACCAGGCAGACTTGCCCATAATTGAGGCCATTAAACTTTGAGGAACATATCCGTGAATAATGGCTCCTACCGCAATCCCCAGACAAACGTACAGCCAGATTTTGCCCACTATTTCTTTTACTGTTTTCAAGCCATACTCTATGCGCTCCGGCCAGGATTTGCGTTCTTCCACCACAAGCTCTGGATTAGTTCTAATTTGACGCACCCAATCCTCAATGTATTTTTCCAAGCCGAGCTTACCCAGAATCCAACCACAACCAATGGCAATCATTAAACCTGTGATCAAGTAAAGCATAGCTACCTTCCAACCAACCAAGCCATAGAGCAAAACCAAGGCAATCTCATTGATCATAGGAGAGGCGATCAAAAAAGAAAAGGTAACTCCGAGAGGAATGCCTGCGGTTACAAAGCCAACAAAAAGAGGAATTGCCGAGCAAGTGCAAAACGGAGTCAAAATCCCCAATAAGGCAGCTAGAATATTTCCCACAAACTCTTTTTTGCCTGCCAAAAATTTTCTGGTCCTTTCAGGGGTTAAAAAGGTACGCAAAATCCCTACCCCAAAAATCACCAAAGTCATTAACAGCAAAACCTTGGGCGTATCGTAAATAAAAAAACGCAAGGCCTGACCCAAGTGACTTTTATTCGATAAGGATAAGAGTTTAAAAACAATAAAATCAGCAAATTGACCAAGTTGCAAATAAACGAACAGCCAACCAGCCAAACCTAAAACAATCGCCAAAACATAGAACCCCAGCGGCTTTTGGGCCTTGTTTGGACTTATTGCCTCGCCCTGACGACCTTGCTCACTTAGATTTAAAGGTTGTAACGGTTTCACTTTTAACTCCTTGGATTAGACTTACGTTTAAACGTGTCCCGCAGCTCAAGCTCAGATAATTTGCCTAAGGCTGACTTAATCTCGGGATCGTCGTTTAACCAGGTGCCCAACAACTCTAACATTGTTTGCGCATACCTGTTTTCTACTTCTTCTTGCCTAGGCAGGCGATATAAAACCCACATTCCCTGTTTTCTGCTTAAAACCAATCCAGCTTCTTCCAATACCTTTAAGTGTTTGGAAATTGTAGGTTGAGCCAAGCCCAAAACAGCTTGAATCTCGCAAACACACCTCTCCCCCTGTTCCAAAAGCTTGATCATCTTAATCCGATTGGGATCAGATAAGGCTTTGCTTACTTTTAAAAAAGACTTCATATCCCTAATTTTCATATTTATATATAGCTATATACCTTCAAATCTCTTGTCAAGTTAATTTTAAAAAGCCAAATTTAATTGATGCACCTGCAAAAAGTGTGTTCGGGGAAAATTAACAAAATTTAACGTATAAAAAGTCAAATAATTTCAGTTTGTTAAAACGAACTGCTTCGTCAAAAACACAATCTTTGGCTTTTTGCAGTTACGTCTTAATTAACGACTTTTTCCTTACTTTACGTTACTCATGCCAGCTCACTATTCCAAAATAAGCACTGAACTTCATATAATTTTTACTCAAATAAATCCTCAAAAAAATCTTATAACATCCTAAAAACACAGGGTAAGTCTCAATTGTTAAGACTCTTGCAACTTTAAAAATAATCAAGTAAGAAGCACGTACATGTTATAAAAAAGGGGGAGAAGTACATGTTTAAAAAATGGATTTATTTGTTTGTGGGCTTAGTCTTTGTCCTGGGGCTAACCAGCAATGGTTTGGCTAAAGACAAGCCTTTTGTTTTTGGTTTGTTGTTGGTAGGTCCGTATAATGATCACGGCTGGAGCCAGGCTCATTATGAGGCAGGCAAAGCCTTGGAAAAAGAGTCTAATGGAAAATTAAAAATGATTTTCATTGACAAGGTCAACCCGGCAGATAGACCCGGGGTCACTGTATCTCAACTGGTAGATGAACTTGCAGATCAGGGGGCCAAGCTTATTTTTGCCACTTCTGACGACATGAAAGACGGGGTAAAAGAAGCTGCCAAAAATCATCCTGATATTTACTTTGTCCACGTTTCAGGAGACGACGTCTTACAGGGAAAAGCGCCTAAAAACATGTCCAATTTGATGGGTAAAATGATCTACGGCAAGATGATGGCTGGGTTTGTAGCTGGGCTCACTACCCAAACTGGAAAAATAGGCTATCTTGGACCTTTGATCAACGATGAGACCAGGCGTTTGGCCAACTCTGCCTATTTGGGAGCAAAGTATGCCTGGACCCAGATCAGACACCAAGACCCCAAAAAATTAAAATTTAGGGTTACCTGGATTGGTTTTTGGTTTAATATTCCAGGGGTTACTACCGATCCTACCCAAGTAGCCAAAAACTTTTTTAATACGGGTTATGACGTAGTTATCTCCGGCATAGACACCACTGAGGCTCTAGTCGTAGCCAAGCAATTCCGCAACTTGCACAAAAAGGTCTGGGCCTTGCCTTATGATTATAAACATAGTTGCGAAGAAGCAAGCCAAGTCTGTTTGGGCGTACCGTACTTTAACTGGAAGCCAGGCTACAAACATTTTA
>Ga0256840_1002196_pt1 | contig 17456 bp, 14 predicted proteins | sample 355202metaG_FD_185969 | JGI IMG/M metagenome (GOLD analysis project Ga0256840, IMG submission 185969) | Hydrothermal vent microbial communities from Mid Atlantic Ridge, Atlantic Ocean - 355-202 | ecosystem: Environmental > Aquatic > Marine > Hydrothermal vents | place: Atlantic Ocean: Mid... | reverse complement strand
CCTTTTGTGCAAAAATTTGCTTTTGATGAGTTTTGGACAGGTATTCCCTGGGGTTGGGATTTAACGGATAACAAAACTTTGTTCGGATTTATTTTTTGGCTCATTGCCGTATTAGGTAATCGAAAAGAGAATAATCGCCCATATTTAACGGTAATTGCTGCAATCGCTATTTTGATAATATTTTCCATACCTCATTCAATGTTTGGTTCAGAACTGGACAGAACCACAGGAACGGTTACACAGGGCTTTATTTATCTATTAAAGCTTTACATTTAAGGTTCTATTACCATTTAACGAGTAAGCTGTTATTTTGTTTTGTATGAGTAGCAGCTTGGATGTTAGGACTTAGATGTTGGATGCAATCAAAATTTAGTCATCTAAACGAAATAGTTTTATAAAAAACATTGCTTTAAACCTGCAACCATCTTCTACTGCAAAGCCAAAACCTTGTCCGACCACTGGCGGATCGTGCACCAATACTGATGTATGCTTTGGCTTTTCGCAACAAGCATAGCTGCAGGTTTAAGGTATTATTTTAATGGTTCAACATGAATGGTTGCTTCAATATTCATTTCTTTACGTATGGCATTTTCAATTTGTTTACTCACTTTATGGGCTTCAAATAAGGATAAGTGAGCGGGCAGTTTAATGTGGAAAGTTATTTCGTTATGATTGCCGTAATTGTGAATATGTAAATGATGAAAATTGACATCAAGTTCAGTAATACGGCTGATTAGGTTTTTAATTTTTTGTTCAAAATCTTTGCTTGGGTTTTGTCCCATTAATGGGCGAACAGCATCGCGAATAACTTCAAAACTAGCATAAAAAATAAGCAAGGCGACCATTATACCCAGTACTGAATCGAGCCACCAAAATGTTCTGCCGAAAAATATCCCGAAAAGAATAATTACCGATGATATAGCATCGCTCCGGTGGTGCCATGCTTCTGCTTTTAGCGAATTCATTCCGGTTTTACGATATGCCCAAAGTGCATATTGAGCACTTAATTCTTTAACAACTATTGAGATAATAGTAGCAATAATTGCCCATTTGCCAAAATTTGCTTGTTCTTTTGCTAAGAATTTATCAATAGATTCAAGCATGAAATTAAAAGCTATAACTAATAGTAAAACTCCGATAATCAGCGATGCAATAACTTCTGCTCTGCCATGCCCGAAGGGATGATTTTCATCGGCAGGTTTATCCGCTATTTTTAAAGCAATAAGTAAGATGACTGATGTTAATGAATCGGAAAGTGTATGCCATGCGTCGGCTATTAAAGCAACCGAACCGGACAGTATTCCTACCCAATATTTTAAAACAAACAAAAATATATTGCTGATTAATGATAACCAGCCTTCTATTTTTGCATAAAAACTTGCTTTCTTATATTCCATAAGCTTGTTTATTCTTTTATTCTGTTTTTAATATCCATTTGTTCATGTAATATTCTTAAAATTAATATTGAATTTTCATTTAAAATTTGATAGAAAATTATGTGGCGTACTACTTTGATTCCGAATAATGAGTGTAGTATTGTTTCATATTTTTTACCTATTTCCGGATTTTTAGAAATTTTTTCGCAAGATTCAAGAATAAGATAATAATATTTATCAGCTTGATTTTCAGACCATTTATTATATGTATAGTTCCATATATCCGATAAGTCTTCAATTGCTTTATTTGAAAAAATATACTTAGCCATTTAATTTCCGTTTTGACTTTATTTCTTTCAAAAAAGTTTCGGGATTAAAATTTTCTACAATTCCGCTTTCTATCCCTTCTTCAATGGCTCTTTGTAAAGCAATCCTTCTATTTTCTTCTTCTTCTAAAAGCCTTAAGCCTGCACGTATAATTTCACTTGCATTTTTGTATCTTCCGGAACTAAGCCTATTTTGAATAAATTCGTCGAAATAGCTCCCTAATGATATAGATGTATTTTTACTCATAATATTCTTTTTTTTACAAAGTTACCAAAAATTGGTAATAACCCCAAGTTCAAATTAAAAATAACACGTTAATTACCTCCAAATTTTCTTTTGGTTTAAAGCTCTTTGATATCTTTTTGCATAAATATTATGTTGTGTAATGTTTTTTGAAAAATAATGGTAACCCGAAAAATCTTCTTTTGCACACATAAAAATATAATTGTGTTTTTCGTAATTTAAAACGGCATCAATTGATGATATTTCCGGAAGATTAATGGGGGCAGGTGGCAAACCCTTATATTTATAGGTATTGTATGGCGAATCAATTTCTTTGTCTTTGTTGAGCACTCTGCGAATAGAAAAATCGCCTATTGCATAAACAACCGTTGGGTCAGATTGAAGCAACATGCCTTTTTTTAAACGATTAATATAGAGTCCTGCCACTTTTGCTTTCTCATCGTTATGTCTCGATTGTTCTGCCTGTACTATTGATGCCAGCGTTGAAATTTCCAAAGGCGACATATTCATTTTTTTAGCTTTTGACAGACGCTCTGTTGTCCAAAACTTTTTATATTCTTTATTCATTTTTTTAAAAAAACTTTCGGGCGAACTGTTCCAATAAAATTCATAAGTATTTGGTATAAACATGGCTATAACCGTTTTAGGTGTAAAGCCGTAAGGTTTTAAAAATTCTTTATTGTTTAATAAGTTTAAAAGCGATAAAGAATCAAATTCCAATGTTTTTGAAATTTTTCCTGCAAGTTCCTCTTTTGTACGTATATTATTAAAGGTTAGTTTTACAGGTTTTTGTAAACCTCCACGCAACATATTAATCAATTGATTATTACTCATTCCATTAATAATTTCGTATCTTCCGGGACGAATTTTTCTGTATTTTTTCTTTTCGGAAAGCCAAACAAAACTTTCTTTATTTTTTAAAATATTATATTTTGTCAGGCTATCTATTACATTGGTAAAATTTGCTCCGGTAGGAATATATAAATAGAATACTTTATCGTTTTTAATTTGGGTATTACCGGTATAAATTTTATTGTAATACGAAAAGGCAATGAGTGCTGCGATTATCGTAAAAGTAAAAAAACTGTAAAAAAACAGCTTTATAAAGGAGGTTTTTTTCTTCATAACTTGTATTATATTAAAGCACTTATTAACCGAAGTATTGAATTTATTAGATTCGATTAAAAATAAAAATGCAAATTTATACTAAAAAGGCATTAAATAAAGAAAATTGTATGATAAAGTGTACTATTTTAACCCTTAATTAATAAACTAACATGGCAATTACTATGAAAAAGTTTTTATTATTTATATTCTATTTTTCGGTAATATCAACATATGCACAAATTAATGATATTAAGAAAAGTTCAAAATCAAACAGTTCAAAAAATAGTAGCGTGAGCACTTATTCATCAACTACCGATGATGATTTTACGGGTGCATGTATGGCAGATATTGTAGGTTGTTGTTTTGAGAATGGTTTTTCTTTAGTATTTGGTTTGCTTGTCGAAAACAATCGTATAGTTATGCAGAATCGTGATGCTGACGCAACGGTGATTTCTGCCGATTTTAAGGCTAATTTTGCATTGGGCTGGCACTATTCTTCGGCTAAAACTTATGTTTATGTGAATTATTTGCCTGAAATAAGTATAAACCTTGCATCTTTTACTACTTCGTTCCGCTATAATCTTTTAACGGAATATACGAATGATTTCCCCAATTCTTTCACTTCATGGGAGTGGTTATTTCTGTTCAATATTCAACCTTCACCGGTGTTTAAAATGTCCTTGGGTACCGGTGTGCAATATGAAAAATATTCAGATAGTTATTTTAATGAACACTATATTGGCTTTAGGTTCAGAATGAGAAATGAACGTGATTTTTTGGAGACTAATACTCGATTCTCAATTGATTACGAAACAGGCGCTGTTCCATTTTTAGAGGCAGGAATACATTATAAATTACAAATTGCCGAATTTGAACATGTTTATATGTACCTGAGTTTAGGCGGATTGTATCAAAATTATTATTCATCGCATGATATTTGGTTGGGTAGGGGTGGTTTGATTGTAAATTGGCATTAAATTTTAAGCTATTTTCACTAAAATTGTATAAAAATATAATAATTGTTTAATTTTACATGCTCAAAAAAATAATTTTAAACAATTATGTGGCAATTACTAAAAAAAGAGATTACCGGATTTTTCAGTAGCTTAACCGGATATGTTGTGATTATTGTATTTTTATTACTCACCGGTTTATTCTTATGGATATTTCCGGGGCAGTTTAATATTTTAGATGCGGGATATGCAAGTTTAGACTCTTTATTTATTATTGCCCCTTGGGTGTTTTTGTTTTTGGTTCCCGCAGTGAGCATGCGCCTTTTTGCCGATGAAAAAAAATCAGGAACTATTGAATTCCTTTTTACGCAACCGCTTACCGAGATGCAAATTGTTTTGGCAAAATATTTTGCCGGACTTTCTTTGGTGATTTTTTCATTAATTCCTACATTAGTTTATTTAATCACGGTATATTATCTCGGTAAACCCGTTGGTAATTTAGATTTAGCCGGCATTACCGGCTCATATATCGGATTGTTTTTTTTGGCAGCCATTTATGTTGCAATTGGTGTTTTTTCATCATCGCTAACCGAAAATCAAATTATTGCCTTTTTAATAGCTGTTTCTTTATCTTTCTTTTTTTATATTGGTTTTGAAGCAGTTGGAATGCTTGATTTTTTAAATCCCCTATCCGGTATAATTTTAAATTTGGGAATTAATGAACACTATAAATCGATTAGTCGCGGAGTTATTGATATCCGTGATATAGTTTATTTTCTTTCGGTAATCAGTCTGTTTATTTTTCTGACAAAAATGGTTTTAGAGAGCAGAAAGTGGTAATAACTTTCCTGAATTTTTTTAATTATGATATAGAGGTGTAATTATTTTTGCTAAATTTGTCATACGTATTACTCAAATATACAAAAAATGAAGCTCTATCGTTTATTTATATTGATTTTAGCATTGTATGGCAATGTCCTTTCTGCTCAGCAAAATATTTCGGTTAAGAAAATTTCAGAATTAAACGGAATATCCTCCGGTTTTCGTCCTGTTTTTATTTCGGATAAAAGTATTGTTTACACGGATGAGTTAAATAATGCTTTATTTTTATATGATATTAAAAAGAAAAGTGCTTTAAACTTGTGTGATGATATAGGTTCGGGTAATCATTTTATAATATCACGCGATGGGAAAAATATTGCTTATAAATCCTATAAAATGGATGAGTATGGTAGAAGGCAATCATCGGTTTATATAATAGATATAGAAACAAAAGTAAAAAAGGTTATAATTCAAGATGTTCGTGAATTAAGTTCGATAGATTTTCATAAAGGTAATTTATCCTTTACCCATCAGCAGTCTTTAAAAGAATATAGTCTAAACCCTGAAAAAAAATCAAAAAACGGATTACTTGCCTTTACTGATGCAAATTTAAACTTAGTAGCAGTTGAAAATAGTAAACAAAATATTATTAACCCGCTTGGTAAAGGAAATTATATCTGGGTATCAGTTTCGCCCGATGGAACAAAAATTTTATTTACTAAAACAGGAAAAGGAACATTTATTTGCAACAGTAAAGGTGAAGATATTATTAATTTAGGGCGTTTACATGCTGCAAAATGGTCAAAAGATGGTAAATGGATAATTGGAATGAACGATTTTGACAACGGACATAAATATACAAATTCACAAATAATTATGATATCGCCGGATGGCAAAAACAGGCAAATATTGGATTTGAAAAATATAAAAATTGCCTTATATCCTGATTTATCTTCCGATAATTCAAATGTTGTTTTTAATACCGAAACCGGAAAAATATATATTTTGAAGTTAAAATACCGTTAAATGAAAAACTTTGTTTTATTGATTCTATTCATTGTTTTTTTTACAAATATCAATGCACAGCAGTTTACAGGCTATAAATTTTGTATTGATCCCGGGCACGGTGGTCATGACCCGGCAAACGACCGGAGAATTGAATTGCCTTACGGTATCATCTTTTGGGAATCGGAAGGTAATCTACAAACCGCATTTTATTTAGATACCATTTTACGCAATTTAGGTGCTAACACTAAACTTACAAGAACGGCTAACGATGATGCTGATGATATCTCATTGAGCGAACGCTCTACAATAGCTAATGATTTTGGAGCAGATTTTTTTCAATCGATACATACAAACGGAGGCGATGGTACTGCAAATTACTCTTTGGTACTTTATAAAGAGGTAAATGGTGTTCCTGCTTTTTCGGCAGCAAAAAATATGGCAGATATTATGGCTCCCGTTTTAATGGATTTAATGCGCACAACCGATGCATATAGTCGTGGCGATTATAGTTTTTTAGGTTTTAATCTGGGTGTTTTACGCAATACGCAGATGCCTGCGGTTTTGTCCGAAGGAGCTTTTCATGATTATCCTGCCGAAGGTTTACGTTTAAAAAGCACTTGGTTTTCGCAAAATTATGCTTGGGCAATTGCCAAATCATTTTTACAATTTTATAATAAGTCCGGATTTTCAAAAGGCAGAGTAGGTGGTGTAATAAGCGATGACTTTACTGCTGAAGCAATAAACGGTGTTAAAGTAAAGGCAAATTCTGCTGATAGTTGTATTACCGATGAAAACTATAACGGGTTTTATGCTTTAGATTTAGTGCCCGGAAATTATACGCTGACCCTTAGTAAAGACGGATATATTAGTAAAGATGTTCAAGTTAATATCTCTTCAAATCAATATACATCTTTGGATGTAGAGCTTACCTATTTTAATAACGGTATTCCGCGAGCCGATTTTTACGTATCGGGATTACCTGCCGGAGCCGGAAAAACTTTAAGCTTTGATGCAAGCCATTCTATGGATCCTGATGGCAATATTACTTCTTATGATTGGGATTTTGACGATGGAAAAACAGCAACTGGGGTTAATGTTAGTCATGCGTTTAATGCAGACGGTACTTATAACGTTCGATTAATTGTTACCGATAATGATAATAAAAAAGATACTGTTTTTAAAGATATTAGCATCATAACTAATCCGCCGGATATTCCGGTCATGTCTTTGGTAACACCTTTAAGCAAGGATGAAGTGAAAATTTCTTGGTTGCCAAGTGATGACCCAACTGCTGCTTACCGGATTTATATTTCCAATAGTGATGCTTTAAATGATTTTACACTTTTGGCAGACACTAATGAGTTAGTTAAAGGAACTACCGAATATATTGCTAATATAGATTTGAATGATAAATCGTATAATTTAAAAATTACTGCTGTAAATTCAGCCGGTGAAAGTGATTTTAGTGATACGTATTCATTAAATTACGATACCGATACAAATTCACGTAGGATATTGATTGTTGACGGGTATGACCGTCTTGGTTCTTGGGGCAATCCAACCCATGAATTCTCACATACTTATATGTGGGCTTTGCGCGATGCCGGTAATTTTATTATTTCTTCGGCAAGTAATGATGCAGTAATTTCAAATCTTGTAAATTTGAATGATTATGAAATCGTTTTGTGGTTTTTAGGCGATGAATCTACCGCTGATGAAACATTTAACGCATCTGAGCAATCAAAAGTAAAAGCATATCTTGAAAGTGGCGGCTATTTGTTGGTAAGCGGTGCTGAAATAGCTTGGGACTTATATTATAAAGGAAGTAGTGCCGATAAAAGTTTTTATAATAATTACTTAAAGGCATCATATAAAGCCGATGGAAGTTCGGGTAATAATCCGGCTACAGGAGTTTCAGGAACTATTTTTAACGGAATTTCTTTAAATTACGGACAAATATATCCTGAGGATTATCCCGATGAGATTACAAGCTATGGAGGTTCTGAGAATATTTTAAAATACAAAAACGGACAAGTTGCAGGTATTGCATTTAAAGGTAAGTTTGGAACCGGTACCCAAACAGGAGCTGTTATTAATATAGGTTTTCCTCTGGAAAGTGTTGATAATCATGATGATTTAGTAAGTTTCATGCAAAAATCAATACAGTATTTTGATGGTTATTTAACCGGTATAAATAGTGTACAGAATGATAATTTTGCTCCTGAAATATTTCCAAATCCTGTAAAAGATAATTTGAATTTGAATTTTGCCGATAATGCTCAAGGCGCTATTCAAATTGCCATATTAGATATTTCCGGAAAACTTGTGAAACAGCTCAATATTCAAAAATCAAATCATATAAAAATTAATGTATCCGATTTAAAAACCGGAGTGTTTATTTTAAAACTTAAGTATAACAAGGTGATTTATACTTATAAGTTTGTTAAATAAAATCCGTTCCTTTCCTTTTTATTGCTGTATCTAATTTTGATTTTAAAAAAATAATGTAAATTTGCTCATTATCTTTGACCTTAATTAAGCAATTATGTAAAGGCATAAAAATAAAAAAATGAGTAAAAAAAACATTAAAAAGCAAAATATCACCCAATTTATACTGATTTTTATATCAATTATTCTTATAAACTACATTGTTTCGTTTATTTTGCTAAGGGTTGATATGACTTCTGAAAAGCGATACAGTATTTCAAAACAAAGTATTGAATTATTTAGTAATTTGGATGATGATATATATATAAAAATTTACCTTGACGGTGATGATTTACCTATTGGTTTTAAAAGAATGCGCCGTGAACTATCTGATTTGTTAGAAGAATTTAAAGTTTATGCAAAAACTGATCTTAGTTATCGCTTTATTAATCCAAGTGAAAATCCCGATAAAAAAATACGTTTTGCTTTATACAAAGAACTTTTTGAAAAAGGTTTGATACCCATTGAAACGCATGAAACTACTGATGAAGGAAAAACAATGCAAAAAATGGTATTTCCCGGTGTTGTAGTAGTTTATAAAGGCAAAGAAATGGGTGTAAATTTGCTGAAAACCGACCCTAGATATGCACCTGATAGTGAAGAGAATATAAATAATTCAGTCCAATCAATGGAATATGAGTTAACCAATGCGATACGTAAACTGAGTAAAGATAAAAAGCCCGAAATTGCTTTTCTCGAAGGTCATGGCGAATACAGCGAGATGCAGGTGTTGGATATAAGTAATGCACTATCGGAATATTACGAAGTAAAACGTGGTGCAATAGGCGGTATGTATGGTGTTTTGGATAATTTCAAGGCGGTAATAATAGCCGGACCTATTTATAAATTTAATGAACAAGATAAATTTGTACTTGACCAATACTTGATGAAAGGCGGTAAAATTTTGTGGCTTATTGATGGTGCTTATATTAATCAGGATAGTTTGCGCTATTCGCCCTTAACTGTTGCAATGCCCTTAGATTTGAATCTCGAAGATCAATTATTCAGATACGGTGTGCGTATAAATCCCGGTTTGCTACAAGACGGACAATGTGCAAAAATAGGAATGGCTCGTAAAGCTCCTGACGGACAAACTCGTATTAATTTATATCCTTGGACATTTTACCCCGTTGTTTTATCCGATAATAGTAATGAAATTAATAAATATGTCGAAGTCATACGTTTTGAATACCCGACAAGTCTTGATACGGTTGCTTCTTCGCCAAAAGTAAAAAAAACGGTTTTGCTACATTCATCGGCAAAAAGCAAATTTGATTATGCACCTGTCGAAGTTAATTTAATGAGCGCCATGGAGCCGCCCGAAGAAGCAAGTTTTACACAAGATAGTTTATTCTTAGCTGTTTTGCTGGAAGGTAAATTTGAATCAAACTTCAAAAATCGCTTATTAAACCGGAATATTACACAAGGACACAAAGTATTGGAAGAAAGTAAGGAAACCAAAATGATTGTTATTTCAGGAAGCTCCATAATCAAAAATGATATTTCGGCAAAAGGAGAAATGTACCCTTTGGGTTTTGATATCAATACCAAAAAAACATTTAAAGGCAACAAGCAGTTGATAATGAATGCTGTAAACTATCTTTGCGATGATGAAGGGCTTATGGCAATTCGCTTACGCGAAATAAAATTGCGTTTATTGGATAAAAATAAAATTCTTGCTCAAAAAACATTGTGGCAAACTTTGAATTTGATTGCTCCGATTTTAGTAGTGTTAATTTTTGGTTTAGTTGCCACTTATATTCGGCGAAAAAAATATACCAAGTAATTTTGTAATTGATATTTTTTAAAAATGCATAAAGGAAAATTATTAACTGCATTATTAATTGTTCTGATTTCCTTAGCAGGATACTATACCTATCTGCATAACAAAGTGTTAAGCAGTGCTGATTTTTGTATTAAAAACAGTTCGGATATTACGGCAATTCATATTGAACAAGGAAAAAATAAAGTAACTTTACATAGAAAAAATCAAAAATGGTTTGTTAACGATACTTTTCCTGCAAATAGAAATTTGATAAAGCGCTATTTTAGGATTTTTAGTAATTTGAATTTAGTAGCTCCTGTTTCTAAACAAAAAGCCGACAGTATAAAAGAAATTTTATTAAAATCAGGCTTAAAAATTACTTTGTTTAATGATGATGATATCGAATATGAATATCTTCTTGGTGAATTAAATCATAGCAAAACAGGGAATTACCTTTTGTGTAATGATAATCTCGGTTTGTTAAATTCATTAGGCTTACTTAAAAATTTAAAAAATATTGTATCGGTACAAAGTTTATTTTGGCGAAATAAAACAGTTTTTAATAAGCCGGCAAGTGAAATAAAAAGTATTCGATTTAAAAATTTTCCATTGCCGGAACAGTCGTTTTTGATAAAATTTGAAAAAGGCAGATTTAATTTATTTGATTATAAAAATAATAAGATTGAACACTACGATACAAGTTCGCTAAATCGTTATTTAAGCTATTTTCAAAATATTTCTTTCAAACAAACAGAAAATAATTTATCGGATATTCAAATAAACTATATTTTGAAAAACAATAAAGCTTATTTTATTGAATTGATTGATGAAAACAATATCAAATACCAATTAAATTTATATTTTAAACCACAACATGCCCATAATATTAAAAGTACAGACTACGATTTGAATTTAATCTACGGAAAATTAAATAATGAAAAGTATTTATTGATATTTGAGTATTATGAAATAGACCCTATTTTAAAAGAACTTAATTGGTTTATCAAATAAGTTTATCTGTTATAGATAATTGGATAATTACACGTTTATCTGCTTGAAACTTTTCCGAGATTTGGCAAATTGTTAGAGGGCTGAATGAAATATTGTTGTATATTTAACAAATATACTAATTTACCAATACACTAATAAAACACAGCTCTAAAATTTTAAGATTGTTGATAAAATAATATAAAATTTACCCAAATTGTATTAAAAAGAATTGAAAATTTATTTATTTTGCGAATTCATTGGTAAAAAATTGATAACAAATATAAAATTAGCTATATGAAGTTTGTAATTTCCAGTACTGAGCTATTAAGCCATTTATCATCTGTAAGTAAAGTAATCAGTAGCAAACACACCATTCCTATTTTGGATAATTTTTTATTCAGCCTTGAAGGTCAGGAATTGATAATTCGTGCTACGGATCTTGAAACCACTATGATTACCCGTATTGAGTTGGATAATGTAGAAGGTGAAGGAGTATTGGCACTCGAGGCAAGACGACTAACCAATATGCTTAAAGAATTTCCCGAGCAGCCCTTAACTTTCGAGGCTGATATGGAATCTTTACAAGTAGATATACTTACCGAGAATGGTAAGTTTAGCATTATGGGACAAAGTGGTGAGGATTATCCTGAATTACCAGTTTTACAAGAAGAAAACAGCCACTCACTAAAATTAAGCTCCGAGTTGCTATCAACAGGAATTACCAAAACAATTTTTGCTACCGCCGATGATGAATTACGCCCCGTAATGAACGGTATATTTATGGATATTGAAGAGAGTAATATTACTTTTGTAGCTTCCGATTCTCATAAATTAGTTCGTTATCGCCGTAGTGATGTAAATACCGGAATTAATACTAAATTTATATTACCCAAAAAACCTGCAAACCTATTAAAAGGCTTATTGCCTTCGGATGATACAGAAGTTGATATGCAGATTGATGCTAACAACGCATTTTTTACCATAAATGGCTGGCAGCTAATCTGCCGTTTAGTGGAAGGCGAATACCCAAGTTACGGCTCTGTAATTCCTGAAGAAAGTCCTTATAAAGTAGTTATTGATAGAGTTCAATTAAATAATACCATTAAACGTGTGGCTGTATTTTCAAATCAAGCAAGTAATTTGGTAAAATTAAAACTTACCTCTAATGAAATGACCGTTTCGGCACAAGATATTGATTTTTCAATTTCAGCATACGAAGTATTGAACTGTCAGTACGATGGCGACGAAATGGAAATTGGGTTTAAATCGGTGTTTCTAACAGAAATTTTATCAAATATTTCTTCTACCGACGTAGTGATTGAATTGTCCGACCCAAGTCGTGCCGGAATTCTTTTGCCACTGCAAAAAGAAAACGAAGCAGAAGATGAACTTATGCTTTTAATGCCTATGATGGTATAGACACACCTTAAAATAACTAATAACTCTTAAAAAGCCTCGAAATATTTCGGGGCTTTTTTGTTTTATCAAAGAAAATAAGCTATTCGTGTAAAAAATGTATTTATTGATATTTTGATATCATGGTAATTTAAAACTATCTTCAATAAATGAAAATATACTAATGCCTGATTATTAGTTAAATATATTAAAATCTGTATATTTTGCTCAAAAGCTTTTTGTGATGTACTTTTAATTTATAAATTTGTATATCAAAAATGGGGGCTTTGGGTTTGAAAAATACAAAATTTTTATATAGTAAGATATCCCAAACAGGGGCTATAGTTAGTAGAATTTTACCGGTTTTGCTTCTTATGTGCAATATTTCTTTTCTGTCGGCTGCCCAGCCGCAACATGTAGATAATAATCAAACAGCACCAAAAAATAATTTGCAAAGAATTAGGAGCTTAAGTACAGAAGCTTGTCGGCGTATTGCCTATGATTTTTTAAAAAGTGAGTCGGAACAAACAAAAGCAATTCCCTATCTTGAATACCTTTTAGAAAAAGAAGCAAATAGTAATTCTGCTGATATTCATGCATTGGCAAAAGCTTATTATTATAATAACCAGTTTGATTTAGCCATTAATTTATTGCAAGAGTACACCGATAAAGTTAAAGGACGAAAATTAAAGTCAGAAGCAAAAAAAGAGTTGGACTTATATTTACGAGCCAAAAGAATTGCTGAAAATCCACTCGATGTGCAGTTGATAAATCTTGGTGCAAATATAAATAGCAAAAACCCGGAATTAAACCCTTTTGTTTCGGAAAATGAAAATATTTTGGTGTACAGCGCTCGCAAAAACAGAGATTATAATATTTACGTCAGCAAAAAGCAAAAAAACAAAACAAACTGGACAAAAGCAAAAAATGCCGGAAACCTGGTCAATACCATCAATGATGAATTGGTTGCCGGTTTATCGCACGACGGCAAACACTTGTTTGTACACTATACTCAGGAAAGTGGCTTTGAAGATATTAATACAAGTTTGCGTATTAAAGGTTTATATAGAGAACTGGACAATATAGGTAAAAAAGTAAATTCAACCTATCGAGAAGAAGGTGCTTGCTATTCAAAAACCGGCGATACCTTGTTCTTTGCCAGTAATCGCGAAGGGGGATTTGGTGGACTTGACTTGTATTATTCGTTAAAACTACCGGATGGAACCTGGGGGAAACCTTTAAATATGGGTGCAGCAATTAATACTCCCGAAGATGAAAACTACCCTTACATAGACCCTAATGGTTCAAATCTCTATTTTGCATCAAAAGGTCATGAAGGAATGGGTGGATATGATTTGTTTTATACCTATTGGGATAATGCCGCCAATGATTGGGCAAAACCTGAAAACTTAGGCTTTCCTATTAATAATCCTTACGATAACAAAACCATTAGTTTTACTTTAAGCCCCAGATATGCTTATATTTCTACAATCATGCGCGAAGGAATGGGAAGCTATGATATTTATAAAGTTGTTTTTTTAGATAAAGAGGCGGATTATTTGATTGTTTCAGGGAATATTTTTGTTAAGGATTCAACAGGGATTAAAGAATTTAAAAAGTACAACAGCAGAGTTTCCATTACTTTGGAAAAAAATAATGAGTTGTATGGAATTTATGCATTTAATCGAAAATATAATCATTTTATATTAGCATTAGAGCCGGGTACCTATTTTCTAAGCGTGAAAGCCGATAATTTTATTCCTGTTAAAAAGAAATTTACCATTCCTGAAAATCATTACCGGAATAAAAAGCGAAAAATAAATATCTACTTACAAGAAAAACCGGATAAAAATTCACAAAAATAAATTCTGTTTATGGTTTTGTTCTGATATTAATTGATATTTTTGCAATAAATTAACAGTTTATTCTTAAAAAGTAAAACCCTTTGAATACAAACATAATGCAATTAAATTTAACAAAACCATTGGTTTTTTTCGATTTGGAAACAACCGGAATTAATGTTTCAAAAGACAGGATTGTAGAAATATCCGTTTTAAAGGTGATGCCCGATGGAACCGAACATAAAAAAACATGGTTGATTAATCCAACAATTCCAATCCCTGAAAAAGTATCAAAAATACACGGTATTTATGATAAAGATGTTAAGGACAAGCCTACTTTTAAAGATTTGGCTAATGAAATACTTGAATTTTTTGGAGATGCTGACTTAGTAGGATATAATTCCAATAAATTTGATATACCCTTATTAGTAGAAGAATTTTTAAGAGCTGAGTGTGATTTTGATGTTAAAAACAGACGTTTTATAGATGGTCAGGTTATTTTCTTTAAAAAAGAACCGCGTACATTAAGTGCTGCTTATGAGTTTTACTGTGGTAAAAAATTGGAAAATGCACATTCTGCCGAAGCGGATGTTTTTGCAACCTACGAAATACTCAAAGCACAAATTGAGCGATACGACGATTTAAAAAATGATGTTAGTCAATTGTCAAAATTTTCATCGCAAACCAAAAATGCGGATTTTGCAGGAATGATTATTTTTAATGAAGACGGTATAGAAACTTTTAATTTTGGGAAACACAAAGGAAAAACCGTGCGAGAAGTGTTGGAAAAAGAACCCGGATATTACTCATGGATAATGGGTGCTGATTTTCCTTTATATACCAAAAAAATTCTTACACCCATTTATTTGGAAATTCAACAAAAGAGAAAAGAAGCTGCTAAAAAACAGCGGGAGCTTAATAAAAAACGCCAAGAACTAGAAAATCGAGATTTAAGTGAAGATGAATTAAAAAACTTATTAAGTAAAAAATTTAAAGTAAAATAATTATGAAGATAATTTGCATAGGCAGAAACTATATTGAACATGCCAAAGAATTAAGCAATCCGGTTCCAAAAGAACCTATGTTTTTTATGAAACCTGAAACCGCTATTATCCGAAATAATAAACCTTTTTTTTACCCTGACTTTTCAAAAAATATTCATTACGAAACGGAAATTGTCTTAAAAATTAACCGTTTGGGTAAAAATATTGAGGAACGCTTTGCACATCGTTATTACGATGAAATAGGAATAGGTATTGATTTTACGGCTCGCGATTTGCAGGATAAATGTAAAGCCGCCGGCAAACCTTGGGAAATAGCCAAAGCTTTTGACGGTTCAGCACCTCTTTCTGAATTTGTGGCAAAATCCAAGTTTGAAAACTTAAATGATTTGAACTTTAGTCTTGATTTGAATGGAAAAACCGTGCAAAACGGTACAACAAAAGATATGATTTTTAATTTTGATGTGCTGATTGCTTATATCTCACGCTTTGTAACTTTAAAAATCGGGGATTTAATTTTTACCGGTACACCGGCAGGTGTTGGTCAAGTAAAAATCGGCGACCGATTAACGGCTAAAATTGAAGGTGAAACTTTTTTAGACTTCTATGTGAAATAGAGTAGAAGCTAAAAATTAACATAAATATTAAACATAAGATTACGTTCGTTCTGGGGAAGTCGGGCAGCGTAATAAACACCATCTGCACTACGTACACCCGGGTCATAGTATTTGTTGTTTAAAATATTATTGATGGAAACTTGTAACCTAATGTTTTTAGATAGCTTATATCCGATTGCTCCGTTAAATAACCAATAAGCATCAATTTTAGTAAAGGGATTTTCCGAAATAGTTGTATTTTCACCAACAGGTTTTTCGCCAACATAGTTTACGCGTAAATTAAGATTTAACTTTTTAAGAAGAAAAACATCAACCCCTGCATTAAATTTATGCGAAGCTATATCACCAATACGGATTTTATTATCATTTTCCGTATTGAAAGGGTAAGTATAGCTGTAATTAAAATAGGCTGAAAAACTTTTGCTTTTGTAAATGATGTTTGATTGTATTCCTGAAATCTCCATAGAGCCAATTGCTTGGTGTTGTGTAGTTTGTATTGTATCTCCTTGTTCATCAATAAAGTCAACAACAACAGTACCTACAGCATTGGTGTAACTTGAGTGGTAAATACTAAAATCTATGAATAGATTTTGTGATATATTCCATAAAACGGATGTTTCAAAATTTTGTACTTTTTCAGGGGCTAAGTTGGGGTTGTTTAACAAACGTCCCGGAGTTATTCCGTACTTTGTCCAAAATCCGGCATCTTTGTATGCTTCTGAATAAATAAATTTTATACTAAAATCTCCCGGACGATAGATTAAAGCAGCTTTAGGCATAAAAACAGTCCCGTACCCTCCTGAAACTCGTACTTTATTATTATCTAATCTTCCTCCCAAATAAATATCAAAATTATCAGAAATTTTGTAATTAAGTTGAGTATATATGCCTAAGTCTGTACTTTGAAAGTTATTGCCTCCTTCAATATCCGGTGGAAAGGCAGTTTCTTCCGGATTTGCTTCTTCGCTGATTAAAAAAGCACCTTGTATAAAACTTTTTCTTAATTCTAAGCCGGTAATTATATCTAAATTCTCATTAGGACTGAATTTTGTATAAAATTCGGTTCGCATTTGTATAGAGTAGGTATGGTACCATGTTACATACCAATAGGGCTTGATAATTAGGCTGTCAGGTAAAAGTAAACCATTCTCATCTTCTAAACCGTTTAAACTTATGTTTTGATTAAAATAGCCCATGTAGTAATATTCTTGACTACTTCCTAAAAGTTTGTGCTCTTTAAAACGTGTAAAGCTGGTTACGGAAAATTTATCGTTGATTTGTTTTTCATATTTTAGGTATAAAAAAGAATTATTGGGAACCCACCTGCCTCCATTATCGGGTCCTAATTCAAAATCATCGCGATACCACGCTCCAAAACCTTCATCTCTTTTAAATGTAGAAAAACCGATTAAAAAATCTTTGAGTTTAATTTTTCCGTAAATATAATAGTCTTTTTTAGCATTACTATAATGCGGAGGTATATTGTGCAGTGCTGTGTCGCCGTAATAATATTGATTGTCTAAG
>Ga0256840_1002195_pt1 | contig 17458 bp, 19 predicted proteins | sample 355202metaG_FD_185969 | JGI IMG/M metagenome (GOLD analysis project Ga0256840, IMG submission 185969) | Hydrothermal vent microbial communities from Mid Atlantic Ridge, Atlantic Ocean - 355-202 | ecosystem: Environmental > Aquatic > Marine > Hydrothermal vents | place: Atlantic Ocean: Mid... | reverse complement strand
TGATTTGAGTGGTGAAGAGTTTTACTTTTTTGTCTTGTATGCCATTGGATGTGTTTATGGACACATGCACTTCATAGATGAGCCCATGCACATTAACATGCACAAAAGTGGGGTCTTTACGCTCAACAGTTCCTTCTATGCCTACTATCATCTTTGCTCCATATTTGAATTTTGAAAAGTATAGCATGGTTTGAAGGGGGTTTGGGGAAAGTATGTCAGATTGTCATGTTTTTGTTTTATTGTTATCTGTTCTGCCACTTAAATATCTATAATATACAGATACGATTATCATCTATTTTGTATATGGTGGTATATTCTTGATATATTAAATCTCTATACAATTTATCTTCAAAATAGTATGATTTCCTACACATATAAGGATTTTATTTTAATAATGTAATCTTTTTTGAATATTTAACCCTCTGATTAACCCCACTAATCCACCTAAAACCAAAATTTAGCTAAAAATAGATGGGTCTAGTAAACTTTAGAGTTTATTTTTTAGGTGTTATAATATTTGAAATATGATGGATTCTTTGAGTTATTCAGAGGCTTCAATTTAATATTATACACTTCAAAGAAATCATTGATTGATATATTTTTCTTTTTTGAGAGAATATAGTTTTCTATTTTTTCAACATACATACCTGTAGTTAAATCATTAACAGAATGGAACTTGATTCTATATTTTTCTCTCAAAACGTCAACAACCCCAACATCACCCCAACCCCATACCCAATCTTCTCCATCTCCTCATCACTCACACAAGCCACTCTCTGTTTTATACGCTCTTTAGAAACAGACCTAAGTTGCTCCACCATGGCATCACTATCTACCTTTAAGTCTTCTCTTTTTGTGATGCGTATGCGTAAAGGTTCGGAGTCTGCTATAAGATTCGTGGTAAGAGCTATGACTGAGACCAAGTCTAGTACATCATTTAAGTCAGTGTCAGACATGATGATGGCAGGTCGTACTTTGCCTACCTCATCTTTTTTCTTTTGTGGATTAAAGTTTACTAAGACGATGTCCCCTCGCTTATAGTCCATCGCTTAATGTGCCTTCCATACTGTCGTATTCTGATTTTGCACTTTGTTTTATATTGTTTGCCGCATCTAGTAATGCTTTTTTCTTTTTATAGGCAAAAAATTCTTCTGCTAAACCCATACCTATGTACACACCTAGCTTCTTGTGTGACTTCTTGTCTTCTACAAGAAAGTCTTCATTTTCTCCTATGCGTAAAAGTGATGGATTTCTAGTAATGTCTCTTGCACCATATGAAATACTCATAATTTCTCCTTTGACATAGTTATTTGTCAGTATGTCAAACATTATAGCATAATATATATGACATTTCTAACAAGGTCTTAGACCCTTTTTAATTCATAAAAGTATAATCATAAAATGTCAATTTATGTCAAACAAACATTACGCTAAAATACATCAATCAAAACAAAAAGAGACCCATGCGTTTAAAATCCATCTTTACCAACAGCTTTGGCATACTCATCTCACGCATTACAGGCTTAGGGCGTGATGTGCTTATGGCTTCTGCTCTTGGGGCTTCCATATGGTCAGATATGTTTTTTATTGCCTTTAAACTGCCTAACCTTTTTCGGCGTATCTTTGCTGAGGGTGCCTTTACGCAAGCGTTTATGCCTTCATTTATAGCCAGCAAACACAAGGGTGTATTTGCCACGGCTATCTTTTTACGTTTTTTACTTTTTCTTATGGCTTTTTCTCTGCTCATTTCCTTTTTCCCAGAACCCATTACTAAGTTACTTGCATGGGGTTGGGACGCTGAGCTTATAGCCAGCACTTCTCCTATGACTGCCATAAACTTTTGGTACTTAGACCTCATCTTTGTGGTGACATTTTTAGCTACCTTGCTTCAGTACAAAGAACACTTCGCCACCACTGCCATGTCTACCGCCCTACTCAACATCGCGATGATAACAGCCCTTTGGCTCTACATGAAAGAAGACCCAAAAACAGTCGCCTATGCACTTAGCTTTGCTGTACTCATAGGTGGTTTACTACAAGTACTTGTGCATCTCATAGCCATCAAAAAGTTTAACCTACACAAAATACTCTTAGGCGGATGGAAATACCGTAAACAAAAAGATGTACTTGAAGAGAAAAAACATTTTAACGCACTTTTTTTACCAGGCATACTGGGTAACTCTACCCCTCAAATCTCTGCATTCATTGACACCATACTTGCAACCTTTCTCATGACGGGGTCTGTCTCGTACCTCTTTTATGCCAACCGTGTGTTTCAGTTACCACTTGCCATCATCGCTATTGCCACTGCTACGGTACTTTTTCCTGCTGTTTCTAAAGCCCTTAAAAATAACGATAAACACTCTGCGTATGAGAACCTAAACAAAGCATTTTGGCTTCTTAGCTTTTTACTAGGAGCTTCCATGATAGGAGGCATCATTTTGGCTGAACCCATAGTATGGCTTTTGTTTGAACGAGGGAAATTCGGCATAACTCAAACACTAGAGACTGTAAGCGTTTTGCAGATGTACATGGTAGGTCTGCTTCCTTTTGGGCTAGCCAAACTTTTTTCACTCTTTTTATATGCCTCACACCGACACATGAAAGCAGCGAAGATTGCTGTGTATTCACTCGTGACTTCTGTGAGTGCTTCACTACTACTTATGCACCCTATGGGAGCATCTGGTTTAGCCTTAGCAGGGAGTATAGGAGGTTTTGTACTTCTATTTTTCACCGTAAAAGAAGTAGGTACCCACAGGTTTTTAGACATTATAAGATCTAAAAAAACCCTCTACTTCATAGTCTTTATGGCTCTATTTTATGTACTCATGTATTTACTCAATAGCTGGCTACTTACACTCATTAGATAAATTTGATATAATGACAATATCAATAAGCCAAGGTAATAACTATGTACATTTACGATAGCGTCCAAAAAAAGAAACTTCCTTTTGAGCCCATAGAAAAGAACAAAGCATCCATCTATGTGTGTGGACCTACTGTCTATGATGACGCACACCTTGGTCATGCACGCTCTAGCCTAGCCTTTGACCTACTTTCACGTACACTACAAGCCCATGGCTATGATGTCACACTGGCTAAAAACTTTACTGATATTGATGACAAAATCATCAAAAAAGTAGAAGCCACAGGCAAGAGTATGGAGGAGATTACCTCTTTTTATATAGACAGATACCTAGAAGAAATGCAAGCACTTGGCATACAAAGAGCAGACATAGAGCCAAAAGCCACAGAGTCTCTACACGCCATAGAAATGATGATACAAAACCTTATAGACAAAGACATCGCCTATGTCATTACTACGGGTGATGTCTATTTTGATACCTCTAAAGACGCAGATTATGGTTCTATCTCACACCGTGTAGCAGAGGATGAAGATGCTCAAAGTCGTGTAGAACACGTGAGTGAAAAAAGAAACCCAAAAGACTTTGCACTATGGAAAGCATGTAAAGGCTCTGAGGACATCTGTTTTGACACAGCATTTTCACGTGGTCGTCCAGGCTGGCATATAGAGTGTTCAGCGATGATAGAAAAACACTTTATAGGTAACGAGCAATACAGCATAGATATACACGGAGGAGGAGCAGACCTACTCTTCCCTCATCATGAAAATGAAGCAGCACAATCTCGTTGTGCCACAGGACATGAGCTCGCCAAGTACTGGATGCATAACGGTTTTGTACAAATAGACGGCGAAAAAATGTCCAAGTCTCTAGGAAACAGTTTTTTCCTCAAAGATGCACTGGCACTCTATGATGGCGAAGTTTTACGCTATTACCTCAATGCTGTACACTATAGAAATGACTTTAACTTTTCGGAAGTTGAACTACAGCTCAACAAAAAACGCTTAGACAAACTCTATAGACTTAAAAAACGTGTCACCCCAGGCAAAGAAAGTACAGCAAACAAAGACTTTAAACAAGCCTTACTAGATGCCATGGGAGATGACCTCAATATATCTATAGCACTCTCACACATAGATGAGATGATAGCCAAGACCAATGATGCATTGGATGCTAACCCTAAAGACAAGTCACTCAAAAAAGAGACATTGGCAAATATTGCATTTATAGATGAACTACTTGGCTTTGGTGGCAAAGAACCATTCCCTTACTTTCAGATAGGTGTAGATGAAGCACTCAAAGAACAAATAGAAACTATGCTCATAGACAGAACCCAAGCTAAAAAAGAAAAAGACTTCAAACGTTCAGATGATATTCGTGATGCACTGCTTGGTTTAGGTATCTCCATCATGGACACAGCTGATGGCACACTTTGGGAAAAAGCATAAGCCATGAAAGTTATTTTATGAAAGATCTTTTAGAACAGTACATTCCTTACCTCTCTGGCTACAAACGACAATTTTTCTTTGCCGTGTTAGGTATGATAGCAGTTGCCGTGGGTACAGCAGGCACAGCACAGCTCATAAAACCTGTACTTGATGATGTCTTCATAAACAAAGACATGGAAATGTTAAAACTCATGCCTTTTTTACTCGTTGGGGTTTTTGCACTTAAGGGTATAGGTGGGTATATACAAACTTACTACACCTCATATATCGGTCAAGATGTAGTGAGAAAACTAAGAGACAAGCTTGTCTCTCACCTGACCTACCTAGATATGCAATTTTTCAGAACCATACACACAGGAGAACTACTCTCACGCGTAACAAGTGACATCTCACGCATTCAAGTTGTCGTTGCCAACATCATACCTGACCTCATTCGTGAGTCATTGACCATACTTGCACTGACTGGCTATGTCATTTATGAAAGTCCTAAACTTGCTTTTTACTTTCTCATCATTATGCCTCTTGCTATTTTTCCTCTCACAAGACTGGCAAAACGTATGCGTAAATACTCTAAACTTTCTCAAGAAAGTACCGCTGACATGACAACAAGGCTAGGAGAAATACTCAGCAACATTGAAGTCATTAAGTCTAACTCTTCACAAGCCTACGAACAAAAACGTTTTGCAAAAGAAAACCAAAATGTCTTTAAGTTCATCATGAAACAAATCAAAACCAATGCTCTCATCTCACCTATTATGGAGATACTTGGTTCTGTAGCCATTGGACTTGTTATCTATATAGGGGGTAAAGAAGTCATAGATGGACACATGACAGTAGGTGCTTTTTTTGCCTTTGCCACAGCTCTTTTTATGCTCTACACTCCCATAAAGCGTCTCTCATCACTATATAACAAAGCACAAGATGCCATCACTGCAAACACACGTATGCATGAACTACTTGACACCCAACCTTCCATAAACTCTGGAAAACTTGACTTGTCTCAAAGCATAGACTCCATCAAATTTGAAGATGTATCCTTACACTATGACCAGACACCTGCCCTACATAACATCTCTTTTGAAGTGAAAAAAGGTGAGTCTGTAGCGCTTGTAGGAAACTCTGGTGCAGGAAAAAGTTCACTGGTAAACTTACTGGTGCGTTTTTATGACCCAAGTGAAGGTAAAATACACATAAACAATGAAGACTATATACACTACACACTCAACACTTTACATCAAAAAATAGCTTATGTCACACAACGCATTTATATTTTTAATGATACTATCGCTGCAAATGTTGCCTACGGCGAAGAAATAAATGAAACACGTGTAAAAGAGGCTCTGCACAAAGCCTATGCCATGGAGTTTATAGAAAAACTTGATGAGGGCATATTTACAAAACTCTCTGAAAATGGTAACAACCTTTCAGGTGGGCAAAGACAACGCATAGCCCTAGCACGAGCACTTTACAAACAACCTGATGTACTTATATTAGATGAAGCAACTTCTGCACTTGACAACAGAAGTGAAGCACTCATACAAAAAGCACTGTACGCTCTCAAAGGTGAACTTATCACCTTCACCGTTGCCCATCGACTTAGCACTATAGAAGATGCCGATACCATTTTAGTCTTTGAACAGGGGAAAATAATATGTAGAGGATCACATAACTCTTTACTTGAAAATTGTCCTAATTATAAAGCATTGTCTTCCCATATCATATAATATTAAGAGTTTTTTAACAAAAATATAGCTAACATATCACCAATATACATTATTTAAATATATTTTGGAGAACTTTATGTCAAAACTCATTGTGCTACTTACATTTTTAACTACAGCACTTTTTTCAAACCAAGCAAGTGAAAGTTTTTCTTTTATTGGTCTTAATACTACACAAAGCCATATAGGTTTTAACAATATATCAAACATGCAAAGTGGAAATGAAATTCTTCCAGGTTTACGTTATGGACAACAAACAGTAGACTGGCGTACGATGTTTACATTTTCTGGGAAAAAAGAAATCCAAGAGTTTACATTAGAAATAGACAAAATTCTTCTAGATGATATGTTTGGATACCCTGAATTAAGACCCTATTTAGGTGCAACGCTTGGATACTTACATTATGATGAGGATGCTCTTGTAGAACAGGATGGATACTACTATGGAGGTGCCTTTGGTTTTCTTATCTACCTTACTGACACTATGGATTTAGATCTCTCTTACCACTACAAAAAAGTAAAAGACATGGAACCCTTAAATACTATGAAGGGTCCCTCTATTGGTATACACTATTTTTATTGATATTTAGCTATAATCACTTCATTAATGCATAAAGCAAATCGGAGATGATAGTGTCATTTTTTTCTTACCCTACCCTCAAAAAATTACTCTTTAAACTACAACCAGAAACTGCACATACTGTAGTTGGGGTTGGACTAAGAACAGCTTCTCATTTTCCTATACTTTTGCGTTTATTTTCTAAGCACTATTTTGTCACACATCCCTCTTTAAAACAAAACATTTTTGGAAAAACATTTCAAAACCCTGTAGGTCTTGCTGCAGGGTTTGATAAAAATGGGCAATACATCACTGCCATGCCTACCATGGGTTTTGGATTTACTGAGATTGGTACTGTGACACCCAAACCGCAAAAAGGAAATGCTAAACCTAGACTTTTTAGGCTTCTTGAAGACCAAAGTATACAAAATGCTATGGGCTTTAATAATAAAGGCTCATACTATATGCTCCAACAAATCAAAAAATTGTACTTTTTTGATTTTCCTCTAGGCATTAATATCGGTAAAAATAAACTCACAGCTGAAAATGAAGCACTAGATGACTATGAACTACTTTTTAAAGCCTTTAAAGACAAAGGCGATTACATCGTTATCAACATCTCTTCTCCTAACACACCAGGACTAAGAGACTTACAAAATGAAAGTTTTATTAAGGCTATTTTTAAAATGGGAAAAGAGATTACAACACTACCCCTACTACTTAAAATTGCTCCCGATATGGAAGCAAAAGATGCCGTAACACTTTGTAAAGTAGCAGTTGAGGCTGGAGCAGATGGTATTATAGCCACCAATACGACGATAGATTACTCTCTTACGCCACATGCTAAAGATTTTGGTGGTATTTCTGGTGCCCTACTCACAGAAAAATCTTACCAGCTCTTTTGTGCCATAAGCAAAGAACTCTATGGAAAAACCTTACTCATCTCAGTAGGAGGCATAGACTCTGCCCAAGATGCATATAAACGCATAAAAGCAGGTGCCTCACTGGTACAAATCTATTCTATGCTCATCTATAAAGGACCCACTTTGATTAAAGAGATAAATGAAGGACTCATTAAACTTTTACAAAAAGATGGATATAACCATATTAGCGAAGCTATAGGTGCTGACTGGAGACCACAGTCATGAAACTTCTAGCAACCATACTCATATTAACAGGAATCTTAGTGGCAAACTCTTTACCAAAACATTTTACAAAGACATTAGGCAACGGTATGCAAATTGTTGTCATACCTATGAACAACGACTCAGGCGTCATTACTACTGATATCTACTATAAAGTAGGAAGCCGTAATGAAGTCATGGGTAAAACAGGTATTGCACATATGCTTGAGCACCTTGCATTTAAATCTACAGACAAGCTTGAAGAAGGTGAATTTGACCGTATAGTAAAAAGCCGTGGTGGTGTAAACAATGCAGCGACTGGATTTGATAAAACACACTACTACATAAAAACTGCAAGTAAAAATCTAGATATGACACTTGATTTATTTGCAGAACTCATGCATAACCTCAAACTAACCGATGTTGAGTTTCAAAAAGAAAGAGATGTAGTCGCAGAAGAGCGAAGACTAAGAACAGATAACAACCCAATGGGGTATCTCTATTTTAGACTTTTTAACACACATTTTACGTATCACCCATACCACTGGTTACCTATAGGGTTTATGGAAGATATTCTTTCATGGAAGATAGAAGACATCAGAGACTTTTATAACCGTTACTACCAACCAAGCAATGCCATTTTAGTTGTTGCTGGAGATATCCATGAAGAAACAGTATTTGAAGAAGCTCAAAAGAATTTTGGAAACATCAAAGATAAACATGAAATTCCAAAAGTAATTGCCGTTGAACCTAAAGTAGATGGTGCAAAAAGAGCTATATTACATAAAGACAGTAACAAAGTAGATACTTTGGCTATTGCTTATAGTATCCCGAACTATGAAGACGATGACCAAGTGGCTCTTTCTGCTATTTCTCATATTTTAAGTTCAGGAAAAAGTTCTTGGTTTGAAAAAACGATTGTGAATGAAAAACAACTTGCAAACCAAATCTATGGGTACAATATGGAACTTACAGATTCTGGCATATTCCTCGTTATGGCTATGTGTGCACCAGATGCAAATATTTCAGAACTTGAAAAAGAGATACTTATACAACTTGAAAATCTTAAAAATGGAAGAGTCACACAAGCAGAACTTGACAAAATAAAAATCAACACAAAAGCTGAATTTATCTATTCGTTAGAGAGTTCTTCTTCTGTCGCGGGACTATATGGAGACTATTATGTCAAAGGAAATATTCAGCCTTTACTTGAATATGAAGAGAAATTAGATAAAATAACACTCAAAGATATTTCAGACACAGCAAAAAAGTATTTTGACCATAACTTTTCTACCACTGTGATACTGAAAAAAAATTAGGAATGCTCGTATGAATAACTACATAACAGGTGCAACAACTGCACTTATTACGCCATTTAAAAATGGCAAACTTGATGAAGCAACTTTTGCCGCACTCACACAAAGACAGATAAATAATGGCATAGATGCAGTCTGCCCTGTAGGTACTACAGGAGAGTCTGCAACACTTAGCCATGATGAACACAAAAGATGTATAGAGATAGCCGTAGAAGTCTGTAAAGGTACAAAAACAAAAGTACTTGCAGGTGCAGGCTCTAATGCAACACATGAAGCGATAGACATAGCAAAACATGCAGAGCACTGTGGTGTAGATGCTATATTTTCAGTAAGTCCTTACTATAACAAACCTAGCCAAGAAGGTCTATATCAGCACTATAAAGCCATAGCAACTGCGGTCAAAGTTCCCTTTATGCTTTACAATGTTCCAGGACGTACAGGTGTAGACATACTTCCAGATACAGTCAAAAGACTTTTTAATGATGTCGAAAACATTATGGGTATCAAAGAAGCGACAGGATCCATAGAACGTACCGTTGAACTTCTTGCAAAAATACCTGATCTTTATGTCTTCTCTGGGGATGATGCCATAGACTTTCCTATTCTTGCTAGTGGAGGCAAAGGTATCACATCTGTCACTGCAAATCTTTTACCAGATATGAAAGCAGAACTTACCCATGCAGCGCTTAAAGGTGATTTAGCCAAATCAAAAGCCATTAATGACACACTTTTTGAAATCAATAAAGTACTGTTTTGTGAAAGCAACCCTATCCCTATAAAAGCAGCCATGTATATAGCTGGTCTTACCGATACATTGGAATATAGATTGCCACTTGTTGTACCAAGTAGTGAGAATATGAAAAAGATTGAAACCGTTATGAAAAAATACAACATTGTAGGAGTTGCGTAATGTCAGATATGAAAGGCAAAACACTTGTCATCACAGGTGCCACCAAGGGTATAGGTAAATCAGTTGCAGAAAAGTTTGCACAAAATGGTGTAAATATTGCATTTACCTATAACTCTAACGAAGAAGTTGCAAATGACATTGCAAAAGATTTGACAAGTAAATATGGGATTAAAGCCAAAGCCTACCCTCTAAATATATTAGAACTTGATGAATTTAAAACACTATTTCAAGCGATAGATGAAGATTTTGACAGGGTAGACTTCTTTGTGTCCAATGCGATGATTTATGGTCGTCCCGTTGTAGGTGGTTATGGTAAATTTATGAAAATAAGACCTAAAAAAGGTTTAACCAATATCTTTACCGCAACTGTAGGTGCTTTTGTACGAGGAAGCCAAGAAGCAGCAACACGTATGGAAAAAGTAGGCGGTGGTGCCATAGTAACACTCTCCTCAACAGGGAACCTCATATACATAGAAAACTATGCAGGTCATGGTACCAACAAAGCAGCGGTAGAAGCTATGAGCCGTTACGCTGCTGTAGAACTAGGAGAAATGGGTATAAGAGTCAATGCCGTCTCTGGTGGTCCCATAGATACTGATGCGCTTAAAGCTTTTACCAACTACGAAGAAGTAAAAGCAGAAACCATTAAACGCTCAGCAGTCAACAGAATGGGAAGTCCAGATGACTTAGCTGGCTCAGTCTATTTCCTATGTACCCCAGAAGCATCCTGGATCACAGGTCAAACACTTGTTGTTGATGGTGGAACAACATTTAGATAATTCTAAATCAATACTTCATAAAAGGAATACGTATGTCTACATCTAAAATATTCAATATACCTAATATTTTAGCCTTCATACGCCTGCTCTTAGCTCCCCTCTTGTTTGTCCTACTTGTCAATCAAGATGCATCTCTCTTTGAAAATATTCACCCTTCATGGCTTAACTATTTTGCAGCTTTTATTTTTGTCATAGCTTCTGCTACTGATTTTTTTGATGGCTACATCGCACGTACCTTTAACCAAGTAACAACACTTGGCAAAATACTAGACCCACTCGCAGACAAGATGCTAACACTTGCTGGTTTTTTAGGCTTAATGATGATTGGTACTGCATCACCTTGGGCTGTATTTCTCATCATTACTAGAGAATTATTTATCACAGGTCTTCGTGTGTCTGCAGTAGCAGAAGGCATAGATATCGCTGCATCTTGGATGGGTAAAGTCAAAACTGTTGTCCAGATGATAGCTATAGGCTTCCTACTCATGGGGTGGGTAGGAGGAGAACTTCTTTTATGGTTGGCAGTCTTTTTAACACTCTACTCTGGCTATGAATACGTACGAGACTTTTTTAAAAAAATTTAAATCTATACTGATGCATTTTTAATCAAACAATCATTTACTTTTCATTAATTTTATGTTAATATACTGTTTTTAAATCATAAAACAAGGAAATAACATGAAATTTACAAAATTAAGTCTAGTGGCAACACTAGCAATATCAGCAGCCTTTGCAGGTGGAGACATAGCACCAGTAGAACCCGTAGTTGAAGCACCTGTAGTAGTTGAAGATGCTTCTTGTAACAGTGACACAACGATTAACTCTAAAGCAATCGCTTATTACTATACAAAAGACGGAGCAGGAGCAGGGGATCTATTTGAAGCAGCAGATACAGCTTCAGCAGGTGCTGTAACTTTTGATGTTTCTCATAAAATATTTACTGGACTTACTGCAAACTTTTCAGCAGTCGGTTTTGTAAATTTTGGTGACATAGCAGACAATGATTTAGAAGGTCAACCAAACGGTGCCTTTATCAATGTAGCCAACTTAACAGCAAACTATTTTGATACTACATTCATCGTAGGTCGTCAACTTATAGATACACCACTTGTTGGTGGTTTTGACTGGTTGCTAGCTCCTGGTGCATTTGAAGCAGCAGTTGTAATGAATCAATCAATCACTAACCTTACATTAGTAGGTGGATACCTTACAAAATGGAGACCAAATAACTCTGGAAATACATGGGTAGACTTAACTAGCATTGATGAAGGTGATAACTGGACAGCAGGTGCCATTTACAATATGAATGATGCACTTAATATCAGTGCTTGGTACTACAATGTAGATTCAGGTGCAGCAGCAGGAAATGTAGATAAATTTACAGCTATCTATGGTGAAGCAGGTTATGACTTTGGTATGTTTAATGTTGCTGGTCAAGTTGTTTCAACTGACTTTAATACTGCACAAGATTCTCTTGCGTATGGACTTAAAGCTGGTGCAACATTTGCAGGTGTTAGCCTTACAGCAGCTGTAAGTAATACTTCAGACAACCAAGCTGGTTTTGTAGGTAGAGACTCTATGTATACATCTTCTTGGAATACTTTTGCATCTCACGTTGCTGTACTTAACGATGACACACTTTCTTGGAAAGTTGGAGCATCTGCAGAGTTTGCTGGCATAAGTGCAGAAGCATCTTACGCTGGGTATGGTGATGAAGGTTCAGAACTTGACGTTATTGCAGGTTATGACATTACAGATTGTATCAATGTAGGTGCTGTATACTCACTCACTGACTATGATGTAAATGTGAATGAGCAAGAAGATGCAGAAAATGCACTTGAAGTATTTGCAACTTACAAGTTTTAATCATAAAGCTTCACTAACTCTCATATGAGAGTTAGTATAAAAATTCTGCTAATTCCACACTTTCAATAATTTTTCTACATATACTTTTGCACTTTTTAAAGCACTTTCATTTTCTTCAGATAACTTACCTTCATAGGACATTGGCGTAGTTATAAAATCCTGAATATTCATAACAAGCCCTTGTGTCTCTTCCATCGTACGCAATGATGTAGTTTTAAACTCTGAAAGTTTGTGTTTACCTTCTTCAAAATAAAAGATACGTTGAAGTTTTCCTTTTTGTTCATTCAAAAGTATTTCATAATCTTTTAAAACTTTGACTGCCTCATGAATATGGGCATCCACCTTGTCCATCTCTGCTTTACAGTTCGTTTTTTGCGTAATGTATTTTTGTGTTTCTTTCATCTGTTTTTTGGCAAAATGAAGATTAGTACTACTTTTAAGTGCCACACGTATAGCATACACTAAAGCCATCACTGCTAAAACAGCAGCCCCAACAACAACTCCACCTATTACAGCATCCTCAGCTCTACCCACTTGTGTGCCAAACCAACCAAATATTGTTTGTATAGTTTCATTTGAAGGTACTTTACTTATATCTAATGTCATACCTAGTTTTTCAGTTGCCCAATAAATCAACCCTCCAAAAGTAGCTGCACCCCCTAAAAGAGAAAGTAAAAAACCTGTAAACCTTCCAGAATGTACATCTTTTAACACAAGAGGCTTAAAATCATCCTTTGCTTCAAAAACTTTACTATATTCTTCTAGGTCCTTGTCTTGTATATTTACATCATGTAGCCTAGAAAGTAAGGCTCTAGATTCATCTAATCCCCCTGCTTTTAAAGCTTTTACAGCTTCTGTGTACTCAAATATATCATCTAGCAATAAAAGTTTACAATCTTGTAACTCATTCTCACTTTTTTTAACAATACTTTTTGCTTCATCAACAAGCATTTTAGCTTCTTGATGCTTCTTAAGCTTTTTTTCTTGAGCAGTAAGTGCTTTACTCTCTTCTACCACCTTCTCTATATCCAAATCAATTTTGTTTTCTTCTTCCATATACCATCCTTTTTTTCTTATAATACTATTCTATCAAAATATTACATTAATTTCTAAACATGACATAAACTATTTACTACACTTTGCTATAATCTATAAAAATAATTTAGGATTTTTATGGGAATTTTAGTTGCTATTGCTGTTTTATCGGTATTGATATTTTTTCACGAATTGGGACATTTTACAGCTGCACGTTATTTTGGTGTGCAAGTAGATGTATTTAGTATAGGCTTTGGTAAAAAACTCTATTCTAAAATGATAGGGAAAACCCAGTGGAGTATCTCTGCCATACCTCTAGGTGGTTATGTTAAGATGAAAGGGCAGGATGACGCTGACCCCACAAACAAAAGCTTCGATGAAGACTCCTATAATGCTAAGAAACCTTGGCAACGCATCATTATACTCTTGGCAGGTCCTTTTGCTAACTTTTTACTGGCCTTCATTCTCTACTTTGCTATTGCAAACCTTGGTGTACCAAAATTACTGCCTCAGGTAGGAAATGTAGGTGAAGATACTCCTGCTATGCTAGCAGGGCTACTTAAAGGTGATAAACTACTCCAAATCAATAATCAAAATATTGCCTATTGGGAACACATAGGTGAAACTATAGAAAAGTCAACAGGTGAAATAACGTTAGTCATAGATAGAAATGAAACTTTAGTCCCCCTCTATATCACCCCGAAAATCATAGAAGATAAAAATATTTTTGGAGAAAAAATAACACGTCGTATTATAGGGATAAGCCCTTCTGGTGAAAAAACTACCGTGTATTTTGGACTCTTTGATGGCATAGACTATGCATGGGAAGAGACCAAAAAAGCTTCTCTTCTCATTGTACAGTCTGTACAAAAACTTCTCACTGGTGTCGTAGGTGCCGATAAACTAGGTGGCATTATTACCATTGTTGATGTGACTGCTCAAGCTAGCCATGCGGGTATTGTTGCCCTATTTTTCTTTACGGCACTCATTTCGGTAAATTTAGGGATACTCAACCTTTTACCTATCCCTGCCCTTGATGGTGGACATATCATGTTTAACCTTTATGAAATGATTACACGAAGAGAACCTAGCCAAAAGGCTGTCTTTGCCCTTACTATAATAGGGTGGGTTTTACTTTTTGGACTTATGGGTTTAGGATTATATAATGACATCAACAGACTTTGGGAGAAATAAATGAGCATTTTAGACAAAGAACAATTACGGGCAAACTTAGATGAAGTCATCTGGAATATAGAACAAGCACGCATCACAGTAAGTGAACACAACATCGTTAAACTTGTAGCAGTTGGGAAATACACTGGGCTTGAAAACATTTCTACCTTGTATGACTTAGGACAACGTGCCTTTGGCGAAAACCAAATACAACAGCTAAAAGAACGTTCTTCTGCATTGGATTCCCTGCCTTTAGAATGGCACATGATAGGCTCTTTACAGAAAAACAAAATCAATAATCTCATAGATTTACACCCCACTCTTATGCACTCTTTAGATAGTCTAGAATTAGCCAAAGAACTTAACAAAAAGCTAGAAAGCAAAACACGTAAAATGAACTGTCTCCTTCAGATAAATGCAGCAAATGAAGCTACAAAATCTGGTTTTTCTGTCAACGAATCTTTAGAGATGTACCAAACCATACAAGAAAGCTGTCCCAACATCAAACTTAAAGGTGTCATGACCATCGGTGCACATACAGACGATACAAAGCTTATACAGAAGAGTTTTGAAGCTACCTATGATGTATATACAAAACTAAAGCAAGAAGGTATCACCTACTGTTCTATGGGAATGAGCTCTGATTATGAACTGGCCATTAAGTGTGGTTCCAACCTTGTTCGTATAGGGTCTTCACTTTTTAAATAGCATTGTACTTTAAGTTTTTCTTTAAAAAATATAACTATATTTAATAGTAATATATTACTTAAAGGATAATAAATGTTCAAATTAAAAGAAGTAAAAGCACATTGTGATGTGCCTTGTGGTATTTATGACCCAAACAGAGCACAAATAGCAGCGCTATCTGTAGTGAGAATGGTTGACCTCATGTTAGCTGCAGAATCAAAACATGATGCATCTTACCATAACGATATGGCAAGATATGTAGCAGTAAAAGAGAGTGAAGCTATCTTATGTAAAGAAGAAATACGCATTATCTGGGGTGATTTTATTAAACCTCCACAAATCGCTGAAAATCCAGAAATTCATACCATTGTACATAACATCATGATGCTAGGAGGGGCAGCTAAACAACATGTATCGCGTGAAAAAGCTATGGAACTACTGGCTGAAGTAAATAAATTTTCAGAAATTTTTTGGAAAATCAAAGGTGTCAAAACAAAAGTTGCCAAGGCACCTTACGCACCCAATGAAGATGTCGTATACCCTGTACTTTAATGCTACAGATTTTTAAAATATCTGGCGACTCTCTTTACCCATTTTATAAAAATGGTGAGAGAGTTATTTGCCGTAAAATCTTTTCTAAAACCAATATACACATAAACGATACTGTTGTTTTTGAAAAAGACGCTTATGGTCTCATGATAAAAAAGGTAAAACATATTGAAAAGGATGCTTACTTTGTAGAGGGGACAGACCCTTACAGCATCGACAGTAGAAATTTTGGGGCTCTTACTCAAAAGGAACTCAAATACAAAGTCTTATTCAAGTTCTAGTTTTTATGAAGCAACAGCTTCTTTACAGTCAGCACAAACCCCATAAAGGTTTATTTGTTGTTTAGAGAGTGCAAAATTCTCTTCTTTAGTCATAGAAGTAAATACTTCATCTGCATTCACATTATGTGGTCTGTCTTCTACCTCTCCACATTCTGTACATACCAAATGAATATGGTCTACTTTAATAAGCTCATATTTTGACTTTTTTCCCTCTATAGGTACTTCTGCCAACACACCATTGTCTACCATGAGTATAATATTCTTATACACAGTTGCCAGTGAAAGTGAAGGATGTGTTTTTACCACCTCTTCATAGATGCTGTCTATAGACATATGTCCATGAGACTCAATACTCTCTAGTATATGCATACGTTGAAATGTTGCTTTGAGTCCGTTCTCTTTGAGAAGCGTCGCATAATCTGTCATGTTTTCTCCTTTTAGAGATATTTATATAGTTAAATCTAACACTATAGACTTAAATATATCCCCACAAAAGTGGGAATAATAAAACTGATTACAATTTATCAGCGTTTTTATCAAGGTAGTTAGCAACACCTTCTGTTGTAGCTGTCATACCTTCGTCACCTTTAACCCAACCAGCAGGACATACTTCACCATGCTCGTTAGTAAATAGCATAGTATCTACCATTCTGATCATTTCATCAATGTTTCTTCCTAATGGAAGGTCGTTAATCACTGCGTGTCTTACAGTACCATCAGCGTCTATAAGAAAAGAACCTCTAAGTGCTACTGCATCGTCAAGAAGAACGTCATAATCTCTAGCGATTTGCTTAGAAAGGTCAGCCACTAAAGGCATATCTACTTTGCCAATACCACCTTGGGCTACAGGAGTTTCTCTCCATGCGAAGTGTGAGAATTGGCTATCTACAGATACACCAATGATGTTTACGCCTCTTTCTCTAAAGTCTGCTGCTCTTTTAGAAAATGCAATAATTTCTGAAGGACATACAAATGTAAAGTCAAGTGGATAGAAGAAAAGTACTGCACCTTTTTCGCCTAAGTTATCCATGAGGTTAAAATCCTCAACTATTTGACCGTTTGCAAGTACAGCTGTTGCTGTGAAATCTGGAGCTTTTTTTGTTACTAACATGTGTTTTCCTTTTAAATGATAATTATTATTTACAA
>Ga0256840_1002194_pt1 | contig 17459 bp, 19 predicted proteins | sample 355202metaG_FD_185969 | JGI IMG/M metagenome (GOLD analysis project Ga0256840, IMG submission 185969) | Hydrothermal vent microbial communities from Mid Atlantic Ridge, Atlantic Ocean - 355-202 | ecosystem: Environmental > Aquatic > Marine > Hydrothermal vents | place: Atlantic Ocean: Mid... | reverse complement strand
AAAACTTTATATGCAAAGCTAATTTAATTAATTAGCTTTGCATGTAAATTATAAAAGTTAGCGTTGCACAATATACACGTCATATTAATAATTACATTTACCTCATTGTTAACTCAGGCACAATTTGCCCCACAAGTTGGTTTTGAGGGTAGTACAGCAATACATAAAAACGATATTTCTTTTGTAGATTGGGCTAATGATGCTGAAATAATTCGTGGTTATAAAAATAGTGCAATTCCAGTAAATGGTTTTGTTGATTTTGGCATTGTTGAAAACGCCTTGCAAATAGCCGATGGAAATCCAAATATTATTAGCTTAGGAGATGGAGGAGAAGTGGTATTAACATTCAATCATCCAATTGTTAATGGTATAGGAACTGATTTTGCTGTATTTGAAAACGGATTTTTAAAAGAGGAAAATTCAGATTTGGCATTTTTAGAATTAGGTTTTGTTGAGGTAAGTACAGATGGCGAGCAATATGTTCGGTTTCCGGCGGTTTCAAATTTGCCGTCAGATACACAAATAAATAGTTTTGGTTTTATAGACGCTCGTTATATACACAATTTTGCAGGTAAATACATTAACCTTTATGGAACACCTTTCGATTTATCGGAATTAATTCCTTTAGTGCATAACACAACAGTTAATTTAAATAACATTAATTACATTAAAATAATCGATGTTGTAGGAACAGTAAATACAGAATTTGCAACATTTGATAGTTTAAACCATATAGTAAACGATCCATATCCAACCGAATTTTCTTCTGGCGGATTTGATTTAGATGCTGTCGGAATAATTAATAATGTAACAAATAGTTTAAATGAAATTACAATTTTTCCTAATCCAGTTGCTGAGATATTGCAAATATCAGTTAATGGTTTAGATGTTAAAAATATACAGATTTATACAATGGATGGGAAGTTAGTTTTTAAATCAAATACTATCATGCCAGAAATAAATGTTTCTCAATTAACTTCTGGTTTGTATTTGTTTTTTTTGGAAACAAATAATAGCGCTTTAAAAAAAGTATTTATAAAAAAATAAATTATTCATTTTATAAAACGTACTTTAGCTATTGAAAAATAGTAATGAAAGACACAAATAAAATCAAAGATCTGTTAGATACAATGGGCTCGGCATCAATAATTAATCGTGCTAAAGTTGCAGATTATATTATTGCTAAGCAAGAATTGTTTCCAAAATTAATTGATGTTGCTTTTGAGACAGAGTATAAATTGCACCATAAAGCAGCATGGATTTTAGAGTTTGTACTTAATGATAATTTAGAATGGATAATACCACATTTAGATTTTTTTACATCAAATTTACAAAAACTTAACAACCAATCGGTAATTAGACCAGCATCAAAAATTTGTAAATGGATTGCAATTGCATTTGATAAGAATACAGTATTTAAACAGCAATTAACACAAACACATATAGAAAATATGATTGAAGCTGGTTTCGATTGGCTTATTGGCGATAATAAAGTAGCAACGCAAGCTTATTCAATGCATTTTTTATATTTATTAGGAAAACAAAAAATAACTCGTTTTGATTGGGTTCATCAAGAACTGAAAAAAATTATAAGTCAAAATATGCCAACAGCCAGTTCAGGCTATAAAGGTCAAGGAAAGTATGTTTTAAAGATGATTAAGTAATTTAACTCAATCCTAAAGCGTAAAGTTTAATTTTTTTAACCATTGATACTAAACCATTGGCGCGAGTTGGTGAAAGATGTTCTTTTAAGCCAATCTCATCAATAAACGTGGTTTCTGTATTTAGAATGGCTTCGCTTGTTTGGTTAGAATATACACGTAGTAATAAAGCAATCATGCCTTTAGTTAAAATGGCATCGCTTTCGCTTGAAAAAATAATTTTATCGTCATTTTTTTCGGCATGAAGCCAAACTTTTGATTGACAGCCTTTAATTAAATTATCGTCTGTTTTATATTCTTTATCAATCATTGGTAATGATTTGCCTAAATCTATGATGTATTCGTAGCGTTCCATCCAATCTTCAAACATTGAAAACTCATCAATAATTTCTTCTTGTATTTCTTTTATAGTCATTTAGAAAACTTATTTTTGCAAAGGTATGAAGAAGTTTCAAAAATCTAATGATTTATCTAACATTCAACTAAATAAAATTAAACAAACGAATACATAATATTATGAGTAAACTTTTAATTGTAGGAACAGTCGCTTTTGATGCAATAGAAACTCCATTCGGAAAAACCGATAAAATATTAGGCGGTGCAGGAACTTATATAGGTTTATCAGCATCTAATTTTGGAGTAAAATCTGGAATAGTATCTGTTGTAGGTGGTGATTTTCCTCAAGAATACTTAGATATGTTAAATGATAGAAATATTGACACGTCAGGTATAGAAATAGTAAAAGACGGAAAAACATTTTTTTGGTCAGGTAAATACCATAACGACATGAATTCTCGTGATACTTTAGTAACGGAATTAAATGTGTTAGAAAATTTTCAGCCAGTAGTTCCAGAAGAATTCAAAGACAGTAAAATTGTAATGTTAGGTAATTTGCATCCTGCAATTCAAATGAGTGTCATTAAGCAAATGACTAAAAAGCCAGCATTAATCGTTTTGGACACGATGGATTTTTGGATGAACATTGCTTTAGATGATTTAAAAGCTGTAATGAAAGAAATAGATGTAATTACTATTAATGATGAAGAAGCAAGACAATTAAGTGGTGAATATTCTTTAGTAAAAGCAGCTGAGGTAATTCATGAAATGGGACCTAAATTCGTTGTAATTAAAAAAGGTGAACATGGTGCTTTGTTGTTTAGTGAAGGGCATATGTTTTATGCGCCAGCATTACCATTAGCATCGGTTTTTGATCCAACAGGAGCTGGAGATACTTTTGCAGGTGGATTTACAGGTTACTTAGCAAAAACAGAAAATCTCTCTTTTGACAATATGAAAAATGCAGTAATTTACGGTTCAAATTTAGCATCGTTTTGTGTAGAGCGTTTTGGTACAGAAAGAATGATAGATCTTACGCAGCAAGAAATTAAAGATAGGTTAGAGTTGTTTAAAAGTTTAACTCAATTTGATGTTGATTTAGATTAAAAGAACAATAAAGATAGTTTAATCCTTTCAATCTTAATATTTATTGAGATATTAAGATTGAAAAGGGTTTTAAGTAACCAATTTGTTTTTCAGTTTATATGTGTAAAAATTAAAGAAAAAACAACTGTATGTTTGTCATACTTTAATTTCGTAAAATGTTTTTTTAAAGCGATTTATCAATTCGTGAATTTCGTTTTCATTATAAGTAGCAAAACCAATTCTGATGTAATTATGCTTTAAGTTGGCATTGTCATAACGTTGCCAGTTTCCAATTTCTAATTTGTTTTTTTTTGCTACTTCAGTAATGATCTCCCAAGAATAATTTGAATTTAATTTTATCCAAACAGCCATTCCGCCTTTTGGTATTTCAAACTGAAATACATCGTTTAATTCTTTTTTTAAAAGTTTGCAAAATAAATCACGTCGTTGTCTGTATATTTTCATGACTTTACGAATATGTCGATCTAAATCACCAGATTTAATAAAATCAGCAAATGTTAATTCTAACAAAGCATCGCCTTGCCTATCTACAAAACCTCTTAATTTGGCTGCTTGGTCTACAAAGTATTCCGAGGCAATTAAATAACCAACTCTAAAAACAGGTGCAACTGTTTTACAAACCGAACCAATATAAATTACGTTTCCGTTTGTGTCGTGACTTGCTAATGGTAAAATAGGTGCGTGGTTGTAATTAAAATCGTAATCGTAATCATCTTCAATTATGGCGAAATGGTATTTTTTTGAAAGATTTAAAAGATGAATTCTTCTTTTGGCAGAAAGAGTTACTGTTGTTGGATGATGATGATGCGATGTTATATATACGGCTTTGATTTGTTGTTGTTTACACAGATTTTCAATCTCAGAGGTTACAATGCCATCTTTGTCAACTAAAACTCGTTTTAAGTTTGCTTGTTGATTTAAAAAGGTGGTATCGGCGGACTTGTAATTGGTGTTTCCAACCACAATGACATCTTCTTTTTTGAGTAATAACTGAGAAGATAACCAAATACCCATTTGGCTGCCACGTGTAATTAATACATTTTTCTTCGTAATATGTAAACCTCGAGTTGTATTTAAATAGTTAACTATAACTTTACGTAAAGTGTCATTTCCATAAGTAGAACCGTACGATAAATGTTCAAAAATATTTTTTTTAGCACAGATTCGCCTGTATGTTCTTGCTATTTCATCAATTGGTGTTAATCTTACATCTGAAATACCATCATTTAAATAAATAAAATTTTCTTTCTTATTTAATGTACTTTTTGATGAAATGTTATTTTTATAAAAAGAAAACCCTGTATTTATGTTCAAATTATTAACTTGATAACCCTTTATTTTTTGCTGATGTAGTATTGGTAAATTTTGATGTACAAATGTTCCTTTTTTAGAAATACTTTCTACCCAACCTTGCAGTGATAATTCTTCATAACAGGCAACAACCGTTTTTCTATGAACATTTAATTGTTGAGCTAAGGTTCTACTGCCAGGAAGTTTGGTGTTAGGTGTTAAAATTCGATTTTTAATTAATTGAATAATTTGATTGGCTAATTGTAAATACAATGCTTGGTTGCATTTTCTATCAAATTTAATACTGGTTTTGTATGGAAACATCTGGACTATTAATTATGTTTATACTGGACGATTACAGTAAGCCACAAATGTAGTATTTTTGAAATGAAATATAGATTGCACTTAATGATTAAATTAGAAAAATTCACAAAAAAAGATTACAATAGGTTAATTAATTGGATAGATTCTGAGGAGATAATGGTTGTTTTTAGTGGTCAAATATTTGATTTTCCAATTACAAAAAATCAATTAGATGTTTATCTTAATAAGCCGCATAGAATTGTATATAAAGTAATAAAAACTGATTCTAATAAAGTTATTGGTCATGCAGAATTAAATAATATTAATTTAAGAAGTAGTAATGCAAGAATTTGTAGGGTTTTAATTGGTGATAAAAAGTATCGAAATAAAGGTTTAGGCGGTTTGATTATTAATGAACTTGTACGTGTAGGTTTCTCTGAATTAAAGTTGCATCGGTTAGATTTAGGTGTGTACGATTTTAATATACAAGCTATAAAATGTTATAAAAAATGTGGTTTTAAAATTGAAGGCTTGCTAAAAGATAATATGAAATTTGGTAAAATATTTTGGTCTTCTTACAATATGAGTAAGTTAAATACAAAAAGATATCACCAAAAAAAAGATAAATATGAATGATGTATTAATAGATAGTATTGGTTACATGGCTTTGATAATTAATTTGTATTCCATGTCTGCAAAAGGCGAGTATAAATTAAGATTTATTTCGTTAATAGCAAATATGGTTTACATTTTTTATGGCGTGCTAATCAATGCAGTTCCAATTATTGTAGGTTGTACCATTGCTGTGTTTTTACATGGATATCGTATAAGAAAATTGCGAATTAAAACGATGAAAAATGATGATTAAAATAGAAATAGCAAATAAAGATAATGCAGCAGTTTTAGCTCTTTTAGGAAGAGTAACATATGTTGAATCGCATGGTCATTTTATCGATGATAAAAAAGATTTATTAGCATATTGTAATGAAGCGTTTTCCATTTTTAAAATAAAGCAAGAAGTATGTCAATCTAAAAATATTTTCTATATTATTTATGTAGATGATTTGCCTGTAGGTTATGCAAAATTGGTATTAAATGCAGTGCATAAAAGTATTATTTCGCCAAACAATTGTCGCTTAGAGCGAATTTATATTTTAAATGATTTTATACCTTTAAAAATCGGACAGCAATTATTGAGTTTTATTGAGAAAAAAACCAACGAGTTGCAACTCGACACTATATGGCTTTCTGTTTATATAAAAAATAATAGAGCTATCCGTTTTTATCAAAAAAACGAATTTAAAAACGTAGGAAAACTAAATTTTATCGTTAACGGGAAAAAGTATGAAAATATAATTTTTTCAAAAAATTTATAAATATGCAAGAATATTCAAAATCAAAATTAAACAAAGTTAAACGTGGTAAAATTAGAGCTACTTATGATGTTGAAAAAATAAACACCATATTAGATGCTGGTTTTATAGGTTATGTGAGTTATATTTATGAGCAAAGAACCATTACATTACCAATGGCGTATGGAAGAAAAGGCAATAAGATTTATTTGCATAGTTCTCAAACCAACAGAATGTTATTGGCTTTGTTAGACGTAAAAAAAATAAGTATGACAGTTATGCATTTAGATGCTTTGGTTTTAGCACGTTCTGGTTTGCATCATTCTGTAAATTATCGTTCTGCAACTTTATTTGGTACGGTTAAAAAATTGGAAAATAACATTCAAAAAAAAGAAGCGTTAAAATGTTTTATGGAACATATGATGAAAGGTCGTTGGAACGAAATTAGACCAATGCAACAAAGAGAATTAGATAGGACTTTAGTTGTAGAAATGACTATTGAAACTGCTTCGGCAAAAATTAGAGATGTTGGTGTTGTTGATGAACCAGAGGATTACAATTTAGATGTTTGGGCAGGTTTGATTCCGTTAAAACAAGTAGCGTTAGATCCAATTTCAGATAAAGGTTTGCCTCAAAAAATGGAAATGCCAAAACATGTTTTAGATTATTGCCAACAAAACAAAGGCTAAAAAATGAGGTTGTATTTTTTTAATAGTATGATAGTCAGTACATATAAAAGTTAGAAATTAATGTTATTTTTACACTGAAAAAAATGATAATATTTTTGGTGTTGTTATCGAAATGTTAAATCAAAATTTATTCTATATAATGTTTATTTAATTACTTATGAAAATCATTATTCAACGTGTTAAGCAAGCATCCGTTAAGGTTGATGGTAAATTAATTAGTAAAATTAACGCAGGCTTTTTAGTTTTGTTAGGTGTTGGAAACAAAGATACCGAAGATGACATAAAATGGTTGGTAAATAAACTATGTAACCTTCGAGTTTTTAATGATGAAAACGGCAAAATGAATTTATCGGTTAAAGATATTGACGGTGAAATTATAGTGGTAAGCCAATTTACATTGATGGCGAGTACTAAAAAAGGAAATAGACCAAGTTATATTCAAGCAGCAAATTCAGATAAATCAATTCCGCTATACAATAACTTCATATCGCATTTAACAGATGTTTTGGGCAAAGAAATAGGTACTGGTATTTTTGGAGAAAACATGCAAGTAGCATTAATAAATAATGGGCCTGTAACAATAAGTATTGATTCTAAAAATAGAATTTAACAACCGCAATCAGTCTTGCAATTATTTTTAGATTTTGGTTTAAATAAGAGCTTTTTCATTAAATAAAAAACAGCTATAATTAAAGTTAAGTAGGTTAAAATTTCTTGTATCATTTTAATTGTGTTTTCCAGTATTGTAATTCTTAATTTCATTTACAGGGCTCAATACGTTGTAGTTTTTCCAAATTCCAGTATTGTATTTACTTATATAATTTATTTTATGTTTTTTATCATCACTATAACTATCAAATCTTTTTTTAGTTATTTCTTCATCTGCAATAAAGAATAATTCAGTTTTACTGTAGCCGTTAATTTCCATTAATATTTCAAGTTTAATTAATTTTTTTGCTTCAGCTTTACTTGCTCTATTTTTTTTAAATTTAAATGGTCTTTCAATATATGCATACGATCCTCTTTTTTGACTAATAAATTTTAATTGATATTTGTCTAATGAGTTTTTTTTATACAAAACCGAAGCATTCCAAGTATGTTCTCTAAATTTTACGCCAAACAAAAATTTAAAATTACCACTTTGTCCATGACGATTTTCGCCATATTTAAAATCAACTTTAACAATAGCAAAATCATAGCCATTAACATACATAGTTCCTTTAAATTTAGCAGATGATTTTTTAGGTTTAAAATCAATAATATAAACCATTTCGTCATCGTACTCTGTAATACCTTTTAGCTCATAGTTGTATTTTTTTTGCTCAGTAACAAAGTCCAATTCTGATTTTTTATTAAATCCGTACATGTTAATTAATCCATTTAAACTCCTTTTTGTATAGTACGATTTAACAGAGTCTTTATACATTTCATTTTTAAAATCTACATCTATTTTTAATGAATCTTCTACAGGAAATATGCCAGATTTGACTTTATAAGTTGCATTTTTATCTAATTGACCAACAACACTTGTTAAAAATATTTTTTGTAATGCTTCTTGCGATAAGTCTTCATCTTTGTTGATTAAATTAATCGACTTGATAACTTTTATTTTAGTAGAATCCTTAGCGATATATAATTCACATAATTTCTCACTAAAATTTGTAGATGTTTTAGACAGGTTTTTTTTAATAATGCTATCTATTGATTTATTTGCTTTTTTAAGTTGTTTTTTGTTAAGTAATGTTGATTTTGTAAACTTAAAGTCAAAACGTTTAAATGTATTTGAGTATGAGTTTCTATTAAAAATTTGCTGTTTTGTAAAAGAGTTGGAATAATTATCTGATAAATTTTCGGTAATTTTTAGTAGAATATCATCAATACTTAATTTTTTATTTGAAATAAATACTTTTGATAACTCATTTACTTTTTCTTGTAGCGTGTATGTTTGTGATTTAAACTCTTTAACAATTAATTTAATTTGCTCATAACCCAAGTATGATATTTTAATTGAGTCAGTGGGCTTGAATTTTTTTTTATCAAAAGAAAACACACCTTCATCATTACTTAGCATGCCTTTTTTTGCTATTGATATACTTGCATACGGAATTGGCATACTTTCGTTGTCTACAATTGTTCCTGTTAATGTTTGTGAGGATAGTAATTGAGAACTTAATCCAATTAGTAACAATGCTATTTTTGTAATTAATTTAATCATAATAATAAACTATAAATTGATTGCAAATATTTATTTAAAAGCGCACTAATATAGTTAATAAATTGTTAATTAACTTTTTATTAACCTAAAAAAATAGTATAATTACTTCTTAGATGTCTATTTTCTCTATTCTTGGAGTAGTTGGGTTGTATCCAAAATCATTATCTGGAAGTTTAATTTCTAATTGATGAATTAAATACCCTAAACTTGCAAAATGATGTATTGCATGACTATGAGCTTGTATTAAAGTACTACCTAATGTGTAATTTTGCGTAATGATGCCAAGACCTAAATCATCATGTACAGGTATTATTTGATCTAAATTCACCGTTTTCAAATCATTTAACTTTTTAATTATTTCATTGTAATATTCAATTCCGTAATCAATTTTTTCTTCTACCAATACATTTCGTTTTCTTGCAGCTAAATTGACTTCGCCATTTTCTAAACCATCAAAGATACAATCAAAAACGTCTAAAATATGTCGCATGTGACCACCAATACTCGAAAAATAGGGAGCTATAGATTTGTTACTATATTGCTCATCATTAATTGATTTTAGTAAACTAACTCCTCTGTTAAGGTTATGTATTATGGCATTAATCATGGTAAGTGTAATTGTATTATGCTACTAAGTCGCAAATATACAAATATATTACATTAAAGTGCTGATATTTGTTGATTGTTCAGTTAAAAAAAGAGTTGTTGTCCAGTAGATGTGTAATTTATATTGATGCTTATAATTTTTGTTATGAAATTGCTTTAAACCCAGAAACTAAAGCTAATGCAACAAATAAACCAGCTAAAATGTAATTTATATTTTTTGCGATAAATTGTGCTTTTTTAGCAATTGCATTAGCAAATGTAGCATAAATTGAAAATAATGTAAACGCTCCTAATACGGCACCTATAACATAAATATAACGAAAAGGCGACTCCAGTGACATGTACCAGTTTTCTTGACCTAACTTAGCCATAGCTAAATAAAAAGGCACTGCTAACATGTTTAAAGATGACATTCCCATTCCGACTAAAAAAGTACTTCCTTTTTTATTCTTTCCTTCTGCTTTAAACTTTTTACGTGCTTGTGAGTAAAAGAAAAATGCTAATCCCATTAATACAAAAAAGGCAATTTTACCTAAAAAACTAATGATTTCAGGCGTAATTTTATCGGCAAAATAAACCGCAATAAATGCTTGAATGCTAACTACGGAAGCAGCGCCAGCAGAAAATAAAATTCCCGCTTTTTTTCCTTTTTCTATGCTTGTTTTAGCAGCAGTCATATTAAGCATAGATGGTGCTAATAAGCCAACAAAGGCAGCTATAAAACCGATAATAAGAGGTAAAATGTAATTCATGACTTTGATTTTAAAATTTAATGTAAAAATACAATAAAAACAAAGTCGTTAATGTTACAATTGTTACAAATAAAACGAATGTAGCTGTTGATGCTTTTGAAATCTATTAAAAAAATAATTTATATAAAGATGGCAATGTCTTTTATTGATGTGTTTTTTAAATAATTGTACTTTTATTAGGTAGTAATATAAAAAATATTATTTTTGTGTAAATTTTATATGTTAAAATGCAAAATAATTTTTTCTTAAAATCTTTTATATGTATATTGCTCATAGGTCAATTATGGGTTGCTATTTCTTCTACATTTTTTGTATTGCTTGATACTGATTCTGATAATATAGAATTATCTATTTCGGATAACGAAACAGAAGATGATAAAAAAGAAAAGAAAAAGGATAAGATTACATATAGTTTTCAGTTTTTCTTTGCTAAAGTAGATTTTATTGAAATTAAAAATAATTTTAATAAAGTAAATAATTTTACATCTTCAAATTATATAGAAATTAATTTGCCTCCTCCAGAATATTATTGTTTTTCTTAAATAAGTGAATTTTATATTTAAGAAATTTCATAAATTTTTAGATATACTGTTATTAGCAGCGCAACACAATTTATTGTTTGTTGTTAAACGAAGTAGCAATTCAAAACAAAAAATAGTAATGATGTGTTCTTTACACATTCTAAATAATAATATTCAATGAATAATAAAGATAATAACAACAAGTTTGGGTTTAATTTTAAACATTTTAAAGGTGATTTATTTGGTGGTATAACCGCAGGTATTGTAGCCTTACCATTAGCACTTGCATTTGGTGTAAGTTCTGGCTTAGGACCAAGCGCAGGTTTATACGGTGCCATTTTTGTCAGTTTTTTCGCTGCGCTTTTTGGAGGAACAAATACGCAAATATCAGGACCAACAGCGCCAATGACAGCTGTAAGTATGGTAGTGATTGCAGGTATTATTGCTACCTTTGAAGGCGATGTAACAAAAGCATTACCTGCTATTTTAACCGTATTTTTACTTGCTGGTTTAATCCAGATAGGTTTGGGTTTTATAGGCTTAGGTAAATACATAAAATACATTCCGTATCCTGTTGTATCTGGATTTATGACCGCTATTGGTGTCATAATTTTAGTTACTCAAATATTGCCATCGATAGGTTATTACCCTAAAGAAGATACTGAGTACGTTAATCAATTCAAACCGTACGCCGAAGAAATAATTTTAGATAATATTTTAAAAGATGAAGCAGGTGAAGGAATTTTAGTGTTAGAAGATTTTAAACAAACTATTAATAGAGCTGAAAATATCACACAAGATCAAATTTTAAAAGAATCTAAAACTTTAGCTAAAAAAAATGCGTCTGGTGTTATTGGCTCTTTAAAAATATTGCCAAGAGCATTGCAAAATATCAACTGGCTTGAATTATTATTGGCTTTAGGAACTATAATAATAATTTTTGGCTTTAAAAAAATAACCACAAAAGTACCAAGTACATTGGTTGCCTTATTAGTAATGTCTGGTATTGCCATTGGTTTTAAGTTAAATTATAGACCTATTGAAGAAATTCCAAGTGGTTTACCAATACCTAATTTAGGTATTTTTACTGATTTTAGTTTTAGTAGTATTTCACCTTTTATATTTACCGCTTTAACTTTAGCGCTTTTAGGTGCAATAGATTCGTTATTGACTTCGGTTGTGGCAGATAATATGACTAAAACGAAGCACAAACCAAACAAAGAGTTAATTGGACAAGGAATTGGAAATACAATTGCTGCTATTTTTGGTGGAATTCCAGGTGCTGGAGCAACCATTAGAACAGTAGTAAATATAAATGCTGGCGGAAAAACAAAACTTTCTGGTATGGTTGCTGGTATTTTGTTATTATTAATATTATTAGCTTTAGGACCAATAGCATCTCAAATACCTGCTGCCGTTCTTGCAGGTATCTTAATTACTGTTGGTATTGGTGTAATGGATTATAAAGGTTTAAAAGCAATACCATACATGCCAAAACCCGAGGTTATTATTATGATCGTTGTATTGGTATTATCATCGGTATGGAATTTAGTATATGCAGTAGGTATTGGACTTGTAATTGCTTCATTAATGTTTATGAAAAAAATAGGCGATTTAACTGCAGAGAGATCTAATGTGAAATCTTTACTAAAAGAGAAAGCTTGGGAAGACGAAAAAGGTTTTTCTAAAGAATTGGCTGAGACAATTTTTATTAAACATATAAAAGGCCCTTTGTTTTTTGGCTCAACAAGTGATTTTCAGGCACTTTCTAAACAAATACCAGAGCATGCTTCAACCGTAATAGTTAGAATGGGTAGAATGCAATACATAGATCAATCTGGCTTATATGCGATGGAAGATGTTTTAGTCGATTTAGTTAAAAATGGCAAAAAAGTACTTTTTGTAAATTTAATTGAACAACCAAAATACATGATGGAACGTATTGATATAATACCAGACTTAGTGCCTAAAGAACATCTATTCGATAACTTCGATGATTGTTTGGCTTGGATTAAAAATAACAATTAAAAAAATATTAAATACATTTTAATGTAATTAAAACAACCTAATTATGAAAACACAAACAAAAAAAACACAAGATAAACTTACTCCAAAAGATGCTCATGTTATTTTGGTAGAAGGTAATAAAAGATTCGTACAAAATTTAAAAGCACAGCGTAATTTACAAGACCAAGTGTTAGAAACCAGTACAGGACAATTTCCTTTTGCAGTGATACTAAGTTGTATTGATTCAAGAGTGCCTGCTGAATTGGTTTTTGATCAAGGAATTGGCGATGTTTTTAGCGTAAGAATTGCTGGTAATATTATTAACGAAGATATATTAGGTTCTATGGAATATGCTTGTAAAGTTGCAGGCTCTAAAATAGTGGTTGTAATGGGACACACAAAATGTGGTGCAGTTACTTCTGCTTGTAAACACGTAGAATTAGGTAATATTACAGCACTATTAAGTAAAATAAAACCCGCAGTAGCTATGATTGAAGCAAAGAATGATGAAATGAATGATAAAGCTATTGAAGAAGTTTCTGAACTGAATGTGAAATTTTCTATTGATGAAATTAGAAAGAAAAGTCCAATTTTATCAAAAATGGAAAATGATGATGAAATAGAAATTGTAGGAGCAATGTATGATGTTTCAAATGGAGAAGTTCGATTTTTTTAGTATAACAAAAAAGTGAGCCTAATAAACTACTACATAAATTAGGCTCACAACTACTAACTAAAAATCAATTTTTAATAATTTTAATTATTATAATTTTCTGGATATGATCCTTCAGGTACTGGCATTGGTGCATCTACACTGCCAATTTTACCATTTTTTTGTTCTTTTTCAATAATACCTTGAATACTTTCTGTATTTAAATGGATTAATTGTACTGGTTTTAAGCCAATATTTTTAGATCCTTTTTTAAGTAAATGTCTTAAAAAGAATATTAATAATAACATCCAAACAAACATGATTATTTTTTGAACAGTAACATCATCCGAAATTAAAGAATATATTTCTCTTTTATCTGAAATCCAACCTGGAGTACCATCATCGTGCGTTCCAAAAATAACCGTTGCGTTTAGAAAATCATGATGTGCATGAGAGAACAAAGTGTATGGTAGGTAACCAACTGCAAAGCCCATAAATCCTACTAAAGTATTGATATATCCCATACCAATACGCATATACGATCTAATTTCACAACCAATTAAAGTTACTGCTCCAAAACCTAAAGACAAACCTCCTAAAAAGTTACCAAAAGTTAAGCCTGCTTTTAAACCAGTACCTAATCTTGGCGAAATATCAAAAAATGTCCATGCAACTAACATAAAAGCTAACATTAAAACCCAAGTAGTTACCACACCAATAATTGGCGAATACGAACGCATTAAAGTACGTGTGATTTTTGGAACACCCATTTTAGCATATTTTTCATCTGCTTTTGTCATGTCTCCAGCAGTTTCTAAAGAAACCAAAGAACATTCTGTACCATAACCCGATTTAGATAAAGCTATACCTGCAACAATACCTGATAATAAAGTCATAAATACAAATAAGCCATTTTTATCGGCAACCGATTTACCAAAAGCTAATAATTTTCCTCCAGATAAATGTTTCATACTATCTGTTCCTGATAAAGCGCCGTATAAAGCTGCCGTTAAAAAGATAACAGTAAATGATAAGGCAATCCAAAATACAGGGTTTTTCTTCCAATTATAACCTTCTTTATAGGTTGCTTGTTCTCCTTTATCTTTATTTGCAATAACATACGCTTTTGTTTCTTGATGTTTAAAGTAATTTGCTAAACCTAATTTTTCCATCACTAAAAAACCTAAAGCGCCACCCATTGCCATGAATATAACCGAACCAAAAGAGCGAATACCCATAAATGGAATTCCGCCCATTAAATGGGTTAATGTACAACCACCTGCAATACGAGTTCCGTAGCTAAAGAACGCTCCACCAATAAAAGAAACGATTAACGCTTTTTTAGAATAATGTGCCCAAGCTCTTGTTTCGCCTTCCATCATAGTAACAATCCAACCTCCTAAAATCATACCTAATATTGGCCAACCCATACCTGGTGTAAAAACACCACCTTCTGGTATAATATTACCAGCAGCATCAACACCATAATTACCATAAAGTTCAGAATAAGTACCAAAAATATTATTTAAAAATACTTCTAAACCTCTAAACATTCTTCCTAAATCCGTTGTTACACTAATGTGCATTAAGGTGTTTTTTTCTGCAGGAACTCCTGCGCCTGATTTATAGATATAAATACCTATCATGTAAATTATTTGCGCAACGGCAAACAAAACTCCAGCATACACATAAGACCACTGGTTTTTAAATAATTTTTTTATTGAAAAATTGCTCATTTTTTAAGTTTGTTAAGTTATTTTATTAAAAAGGCAAATAAATTAAGGATTACTTGCCTTTTTTGTTTTGTATGAATGCATTAAAAATCCAATTGCACTCTAAATAAATGCTGACCTAAATTACCTAATACTTCATTTCCATCGTCTGTAATTACATAATTATACATTACACGAATACGTGAATTTAAATACCAATTTACTCCTAACGAGATGTTGTTAATAGGCTCTTGTGGATTAACTCTTTCTAATAATAAAGTATCTGGATTAAGAGTTTCCATTGTAATAACATCGTCAGAAGCTGTCATTGAAGAATAACGTGCTAAAACTTCTAATGCTCCAAAACCGCCATTATCAATGTCTTTTTTTGGTTTAACTCTACCAAAAGCAGCATGCTTATATGGTCTATGTTCACCAGTGATAAAATAAGAAGCAAAAGCATAATAAGAAGTCATTTTGTAATCTTTATCCGTTGCATTGAAAGCTTGTGATTTATATTCTCCTTGCACAGAAATTGGTCCAAAAGTAGTTGCTAATTCAAAACCTAAATCTGTGCGATTGTCTGATCCATCAAAAACAAAATGATACTTGCTTCCCATGTGATTTTCAGGTTTGAATTTTAAATCTTTATACGGTCTGTTAGCATAATTAACACCTAAATGAACTACTTGATGCTTTTCTTTATTGTTTAACACTGTTCCAGTAGCTCTTGCTACGAAGTTCATGCCGTTTTCTAAAGAGTTGTCTTTAAAACCTTCTCCGTTTAAGCCGTTATTTGTATATGCTAATTGGAAAGTAGCCTTGCCGTTTAATAAACCAAAATTTTCATAGTGAAATCCTGAACCCCAACGAAAATTTTGCATCGCAGTAAGCATAGCTCTTTCATTAAAAGAAATATATTTACTACTTGTCATCATTTCTAAACTGGTAGGTTCTGCAACACTACCAAAAGAGAAATTACCATATTTACCAGCGGTGTATTTTACATACACATCTCTAAAACCCAAACTTCCATGTGCAAAATCTGTTTCCACTTTATATTTTACATTTTTGGCTACTTTACCTGTCACAGAAAAATGAACTCTTCTAAATTCGTTATCATTAAAACTATCATCTATATTGGCGCGTTTTAAAAATTCAAAATCATATTGAATACGACCATTAATTTTTACTGTTGGTTTAAATTTGATCTGTTCTTTTTTATCTTGTGCATTAATACTTAATCCAAATATTAAAGCAAATACTATTAATACTATTTTTTTCATTTCTGATATATTTAAATTGTTTGAAAATTATTTTTATAATACTGCAAAGGTCTGAACATTTTTTTAATTCTATTGTAACTTAGGTTGCAATACGAGATATAAAAGTCTTTTATATTTGCAAAGTGAAAATTACAAATTATAGATTAACACTAAAAAATATTTAAAATGAAATACTTAAAAGCATTAACTGCTATTTTTATCGTAGGAGTACTTTTTACTTCCTGTAAAAATGCAGATGAAATTAGAAAAAGAGCAGAATTAAACAAACCAAAAGTAGTTGCTCCAATTGTACAAGCTATTATTCCAAATAATATTGGGGAAATAAAAAAAATCTCTGTTGATGAGTTTGAAAAAATGAACAACGAAGGCGGATTTACCTTGGTAGATGTAAGAACTCCAGAAGAATTTACAGATGGTTATATTAAAGGTGCTGTAAATATCAACTTCAAAAAAAGGACTTTTCCTGATTACATCAATGCTATTGATAAAACTAAACCTGTAGCTGTTTATTGCAGATCGGATAATCGTTCTGGTAAAGCTGCTATTATTATGCAATCTTTAGGATTTAAAAACATTTATGATTTAGATGGTGGTGTGAAAGCTTGGAAATCTGCAAATAAAGCTTTTGTAAAGGAAGATAATAATGCGAATAAAAAATTGCAAGAAACACTTAAAAAAGGAGATTTAAAAGGTAAAACTATTGTTGGAAAATCGCATCAAATAGGTGTTGAAGAGTTTGATAAATTAGTAAAGTCTGGTAAAATAACTTTAGTAGATGTTAGAAAAGCAGATGAATATGCTTCTGGATTTATTAAAGGAGCAATAAATGTAGATTGGAAAAACAGACATTTTGCTGCGAATGCTTTAAAAAATATCACTAATGATAAACCTGTTGCTATTTATTGTCGTTCTGGAAACAGAGCAACAAGAGCAATGTATGCTATGGCAGCTTTAGGATTTAATGAAGTGT
>Ga0256840_1002193_pt1 | contig 17460 bp, 20 predicted proteins | sample 355202metaG_FD_185969 | JGI IMG/M metagenome (GOLD analysis project Ga0256840, IMG submission 185969) | Hydrothermal vent microbial communities from Mid Atlantic Ridge, Atlantic Ocean - 355-202 | ecosystem: Environmental > Aquatic > Marine > Hydrothermal vents | place: Atlantic Ocean: Mid... | reverse complement strand
CTCAGTTGCTCCTTTTCTCTTATCTGCTCTGCTATTTATGAATCTGTTGGCATTGACAATAAATATATGGAAATTATCATATAAATCTTTTATTTCATCTGTGTTTGAATTACTTATCATAACATACACACCTTTTTTTGTTAGTTTCTTACAAACTTTTGCTAATCTTTTCTGCTCAGTATAATCAAAACCACTTGGTGTGTAGTCTGTAAAATAGGCTGTTTCCGAAACTGGTTGGTATGGTGGGTCAAAGTAAACAAAATCACCTCTATGAGCAGATGAAACGGCCTCTTCAAAATCTACGTTAAGTATCTCAACATTCCTAAGCATATTGCTGAATTCGAGAATAAGTTCCTGTGAAGGCATACTTGGGTTCTTGTATCGGCCAAATGGAACGTTGAATTTTCCTGCCTTATTGACTCGCCATAACCCGTTGTAACAGTGTTTATTCAAATATAGAAACAATACTGCCCTTTCAATTCTATACTCTGGATTTCCAATTATTTCATTGAACCTTTCCCTGAGTTTTAAGTAAGTATCTTTCTCATTTTTGAATTCTGTACTGCTTATCATTTCAATGAGCTCATGAGGGTAATTTTTGACAACATTGTATAGGTTTATTAGCTCCTCATTTAGGTCAGATATAACTGCTGATTTTAGTATTCTCCTTTTATATAATTCAATCAATAGTGCTCCACCACCAACAAATGGTTCATAATACGTTTCCCATTTTCTTGGAAGTCTTTTTACCAATTCTGGCAAAAGCTGTCTCTTTCCTCCAGCCCATTTTACCAATGGTTTAAGCATCAATAAAGATAGTGTAAATACAAATAATTAAAACCATCGATCAGGGAATAAAATTCTCAAAGAAATCTTTGTCATATTCCTCAATCAGCCCAGAATCGCAAAAAGTCGATAATTTTTCTTCAAGAGGTATCTTAGCTATTATTTTTAACCCATATTTTTTGGCTAATAAATCAGAACCTTTGCCAAATCTTGCAACTCTTCCGCATTCAGGGCATTGATAGTAGCTCATGTTTTCAACTATACCAAGTACATCCGTATTCATAGTTCTTGCCATATTTATTGCCCTCTCAACTATTGAGGCTGTTAAATCGTGAGGGGTTGCAACCATAATTACACCATCAAGATTTACTTCTTGCATAACTGTTATTGGAACATCTCCCGTTCCGGGAGGCATATCTATTATTAGGTAGTCTAACCTACCCCAGGAAACGTATGCCAAGTAATCTCTCAAAACTTTTGAAATCATGGGTCCCCTCCAAATAACAGCAATACCATCGGGAGTCATGAATTGTATGGACATTATCCTTATAGCATGTTTTGTACTTAAAACAGGTTCAATACCCTCTATACTTGAGAGAGGTTTTTTCCTTTCCATACCAAAAAGTTTGGGTATAGATGGGCCAAGAAAGTCTGCATCAAACAAACCTACTGTAAATCCTTTTTTAGCAAGATGTATTGAGAGCAAAGCTGCAACAGTTGATTTGCCCACACCACCTTTTCCACTCATAATAGCTATTTTTTTCTTTATTTTTTCCATTTTTCTTCTAATCATTTCAGAAAGCTCATCTTCAGCCATGACTCGAAATTTTACCGTGGGTTTTTAAATCCTTTCCAATTTCTTAACTTCTGCCTTCTACCTTTAACAGTAGTTCTACCTTCAACTATAGCTTTTAAAATATCATTTTTATTGCATTTAATTAGCGTTACTGCTGCCCCAACTTCTTCCACTTTATGTGCATCACTTCCAGCTATTCCGGGTTTTTTATAAAATTTAGCCAATTTATTCGAAAGAAAATTACACAAACCCAGTATGTACTTGGAGTTAAAAATTTCTATTGCATCTGCTTCTTTAGCAATCCAAAACTTTACCAAACCATGTCTGTAGAACTGGAATGGATGTGCAACAGCAGTTATTCCCCCAAGATTTTTAACTAACCTTATAGTGTCAATCATACTCATTCCACAATCAATATCTCTTTTAACACCGTAAGCCAATAAATGACCATCCGAAGTAGAAATCTCTATTCCCGGTATTACAGTAATGTTCAAATTCTCCTCTTTAACAACATCCATTGCCTCAAGAGATCCATCTACTGTATTATGATCAGTTATAGATATTGCATTTAAACCTTTTTTTAGTGCAAAGTTAATTATATCCTTTACTTTACTTTTTGAATCTTTACTGTGGTTTGAATGCACGTGCATGTCTGCCACCATCATATCCACTGAATCTATTTTAAAGATTAAAAGTTTGGTTCAATTGGATTATACTTAAAAACTTAGAGATTCGAAGTAAAAACATGAGAATAACACCACTATGCCTAGCATGTTTAATAAATAGAGCATACATGGAAGCAGAAATGGTAACAAAGGACAAGGAAGTTATTTATAAGGCTGTAGAGGAAGCTTTAAAGATTTTAGCTAAGCGTTTTCCAGAAAGGGGTATTAATGCAGTTATAGCCACAGAAATGCATAGAAAAGTTTACGAAATAATAGGTTGTAGCGATCCGTACAAAGAAGTAAAAAAGAGGGCAAACGAATTGGTTATAAAAGCTCTCCCAGAAGTAAAAAAGGTCATTGAAAAAAAAGAAGATAAATTTAAGGCAACAGTTATAGCATCTATAATAGGAAATACTTTTGATTATGGAGTTATGGGTCACGAAGTCAGAGAAGACTTTATATCCTTCTTTAAAGAGGCTTTTAAAAAAGGTCTAAAAATAGATGACACAGACGAGATAAAAGAGCTTTGCAGAGGCAGAGTTGTGTATCTAACAGATAACGCAGGAGAGATTATCCTCGACACACTGTTAATGAAAGAAATAAAAAAAATATGTGAGAAATTGACTCTTGTAGTTAGAGGAAAGCCAATATTGAGCGATGCAACTTTGGAAGATGCCAAACTCTGCGGTGCTGATAAAATAGTAGATGAAGTTTTAACCAACGGTAAAGGTGCCATAGGCATAATAGATGAAGAACTACCAAAAGAGACCAAAGATAGAATAGAAAATGCAGATATATTAATAGCGAAAGGTATGGCAAACTACGAGTGTCTGTCTGATTCACATTATACAACGGCATTTTTACTAACGGCTAAGTGCAAACCAGTAGCGGAAGATATAGGAGTAAATGTAGGAGATATGGTAGCAATGTTAAAAAGCAAAAAGTGATAAATTTAAAGATATATACTAATTTTTATGGAGGGTATAAATAGGGAAAGAGCATTAGTTGAACTTTTTGGTGCTCTCGAAGGTAGGTATGGCCCAAATTACGAATGCAAATACTATCCCTGTCACTTCGATGGACAAGATTGTTCATTTTGTTTTTGTCCGTTTTATCCTTGCTTCAACTATGAGCTTGGAATGCTAAAAAAGACGACCAAAGGATATGTTTGGAGTTGTAAAGACTGCAATTGGATTCATGAAAAAGATGTTGTGGAGAAAGTTTTAGAGGAATTAAGCGCCTACCCAAGACAAAAATTGGTGGAAGAAGACTGGATTTTTTTCAATAGAATATTCCAAAAAATATATCATGGTAGAGAGATAGGATATCCAGTTGGTAAATCTTACGTACTAATGAACGTTGGAGATAATTACGAAAAATGCGAAGTAAAATTCTTAGCCGTCAAATTGAAGAATTTTGAAATTTTGGATGTTGAAGAAGGTAAAGATACATCAAATCTAAAAGAGCTTGAGGCGGTAATAATTCCAGTTTATGAAAACGGATATTTATTTGGATTTAAAGCTGAAGGAGATAAGTTCGAAGGGATTAAATGGAAACTTTAACATTCATACAAATTTTTCAAAGTTTCAGTCCTCATACCAGCTAAGTTTCCTGAAACACCACTCACAATAACGTATCTATCTGTTTTTCCAACTAATTTTCCAATGTAAAACGGATAGTAAACTTCAATAACATCTAATACTTTTAATTCCGAGGCGTTTGCTGATATTCCAAATGCGGCAAACTTTAAGTGATTCTTGAACACGTTAAGTTCTTCAAGAAATCTTACAAGTTTTTCTACATCTACATTCTTTTCTACTTTCCCTTCATCCAAACTCTCAACTTCTTCAATTTTTGGAGGGTATGAAAAAGATAGACCTGTCCACAAACCATCTACAAGCTCATAAACATTCATAATTTCCACAATTTTTGGCCCAACAAATTCAAATTTATCTTTTTCAATCACTCTTAATTTTATAATTGCAACTGGTATCCATAATAATTTTACACCTTCCAATTTTTCTTTTTTTATTAAGCCCTTTCTTTGGCTAAGAATTGTTTTCTTAGCTTCCTCCAAACCTACTTTTAACGAAACTATCTTCACAATTTAGCTTACTATTACTGAATATATATAGATTTTAGTTGTTTAAAGATGTGGCTGTAACGGACCCGCCGGGATTTGAACCCGGGTCAAGGGGTCCGAAGCCCCTTAGGATGTCCCCTACCCCACGGGTCCTTTTGAAGTTATTAAGATTGAAGTTATTAAGATTAAAAAGCTATATGTTCCTTTCTATCCACTGTTTTATTTCGTGTTTTGGATATGCTCCAATTAAGGAATCTACTAAATTCCCTTTCTTAAAGAAAAGCAAAGCAGGTATTGCAGATATGGCAAATTCTACAGCTATGTTCTCGTTTTTATCTACATTTAATTTTCCAAATGCTACTCTACCACTATACTCCAATGAAACTTCGGATATGATGGGAGAGATTAACTTACAGGGCCCACACCAGTCTGCGTAAAAATCAACAACAGAATTCTCGTTTTCATGTATAAACTTATAAAAGTTATCTTGATTCAATTCAACTACATTTCCTGAAACGTTACTTTTTTCTTTTTTAGAGAACTTTTTCATCAATTTTTTTAGCTTAGCCATTCTTATTTTTTCCAACTCATCATCCATGTTTAAAATAATTTCAATTAGGTTTAAAATTTTTCGATTTTTCTTTTTAATCTTTCAGATTGTATAAAATATTTAAAACTAAACTAATTCCTCAGATTTTGCTACTACTTTTCTTGCTGAAAGTTTACCGAGCTTAGAGTTATCTACAAACACAACTCCTTCAGATTCAACAACATCTATCTTTGAACGATATATTTTTACATCCTTCTTGGCTTTTATTTTTTTGCCAATGCACCCCGGTTGTACTATAGCTGAAGTACACCATATTTCATTGAATTTAATCTTAGCTCCAAGAACTACATTTTCAGCTTCAATAATTCCATTTACCAAACTGCCTTTACCTAGGATGACTTCTTTTGCATTGATATTCCCAAGAAAACTAACACTCCTCCCCGCTATCAATTTTCCATCAAACTTAACGTTTTTCAAAACTACTTCCCCGCTATCAACAATCAGTATATTTTTTTCTGGATCGTATTTCATATTTAAATCCCCTCTACTTTACTCCCTGCCTAACTTCAACTGCCACACCTCTCTCGAAGTCAAGCATTTCCTCAGCTGAAAGTACGGCTCTTCCCGTTGCAAGCAAATTATCTTCCTCATCAACAACTAAAACTTCATCTCCCGGCCTAATACTTCTATCCACATCTACTACATGTTTTGCAAAAACACTTCTACCAAGTTCTATGAAACTCGATACTTCACTTAAAACACAAACTCTAAGTTTTGGATATTCAAAAAATGAGTGTAATCTTCTCGCCCCCTCTATACTGATAGTTAATAATCCTGTATCAGCTTTCAAAGTTGCAATTCTTACCCCTCTATCAACAATCTGTCTTATTCTTCCTGTATTAGATAGTATAAATTCGCAACTATCTGGAAAAAGAGATGTGCCAGCACCATAACCAAATTGAAAATCTGCAATTCTTCTAACTGTTTTAAGCATTATTTCATCTACCATACCTTCTTTCCCTCCTTTGATAATCTCTCAAACATCTGAGAAAATCAACATATCTAAATTTTTTTAAATCAACGTCTGCAAAGTACAGTTCGCTATATATGCTCTGCCATATCAAAAAATCTGGTATAATGTTTCCAACTCTTATTATCAAGTCTGGAGAACTTTTTACCTCCAAAAAACTTTCAAATAATTTTTCATCTACACTTTCCGGATCTATTTCATTTTTTTCGACCATTTCTGCAAGTTTTTTTATGGCTGTGAGTATTTCATCTCTTCCACTTGTTTTTACAATATTCACTTTTACACTATTTTTTCGTTTTTTTATTAGTTCTTTTTGATTTATCTTTTCCTGAGCCTTTGTACAGAGTGTTACTTCATTTATTCCGAATTTGCTACACCATTCTATAAATCTATCAAGCGGAAAAGTATCTTCTGCAACTAACATTACGTGGTTTGGAATTTTCTCTCTTTTAATTTTTCTTTCGAGTATTTTTATGTATAAAGGTAGGAGTACTTTTTCAATGCTCATCAACAAACTTTTTAACGTATTCTAATTAAAAACTTCTTAATGTTGCTGACATTGATAGCTATAGTCCTTTCAATATTTCCACCCAAGATTTCAGATGGATTTGCTATCTTCTTAACTTTATCAAGTGCAATAGTTTACAGCAACTATGAAGTCAGATGGTTTGAAAGTTATTTGAAAGCTATGTTAATAGCATCAATTGTAGTTTTTGGTAACTTCTTTGGTGTTCCAAGCTACGTTATCGCTTCTTCTCTACTAATTTGTGAAGTACACTTTATACTTGAAATGACAAAACTTAGACGTAAGTTTATTTCTTCAGGATACGGTGCTTTGCTGTTCATTTTTATATATACTTCAGTTGGTGCAATATACTTCCATATTATCCAGAATTTTTCCCTACCCTATCTTTTGTTTCTTTCATTAATTGGAGGGCTTTCTGCATCCTTAGTAGAGTACGTTAAAACTGAACCGGGAGCAATGGTAATTGTTGCTTCAACAACTTACTTGATTTTTACGATATACGTAATAAACACAACCATATTCTATCTTGCAGAAGCTTTTGCAATTTCTTTTATTTTAGCTCTAATATCTATGAAAACAGGTGTTGCGGATGAAAGTGGATTATTAAGTGCGACCTTAATTGGGACAATAGTAATACTGTTCACAGATATAAGGTTCTTTACTATAATTTTAACATTCTACATCGTCGGAAGTGCCGCAACAAAGTACATGTACAAAGAAAAGTACGCTAAAGGTGTGGCTGAGCCAGCTGGAGGGGCAAGAGGATATGTAAATGTCTTTTCAAACAGTCTTGCGGCTTTATTTTTTGCAATCAACTATGGGTTTTACGGTTTAGGAGTATTTAAACTCGCTTTTCTGGCATCAGTAGCGACTGCTTTGGGAGATACTGTGGCAAGTGAAATAGGTAAAACTTCGGAAAAAGTTTACTTGATAACTAACTTTAAAAGAGTTGAACCGGGAACAAATGGAGGGATATCTATAAAAGGTGAAATAGCCGCTATTTTTGGTTGTTTGTTGATTTGTATAGTTGCTTTAGTTTTAAGAATGATAAACTTAAATGAAATTTTTGCAATATTTATTTCATCTTTTATAGGAGTACATATCGATAGCTTACTTGGTGCAACTTTGGAGGAGAAGGGTTGGTTAACAAATGCGGGAGTAAACTTTATTGCAACACTTTCAGGTGGTTTAATTTGTCTGCTAATGATGTATCCAAAAAGTTATATTGGAGTATATAAAGTCAAAGTCAGATAGTATTCAGTATTTTATTCAAACAAATTAGCAACATTTATATAGCAAAAAATTCAATATATAAAATAAAAAACAACTATTTTAATGGAAACAGTTTTTATGCGAAAATAATTACGAGCTATATGGATGTGATAATTGGATTGGAAGTTCACGTTCAGTTAAACAAATTAAAAACAAAAATGTTCTGCCCTTGTAGTATAGATTACCACGGAGATGAGCCCAATACACACGTCTGTCCAATCTGCCTTGGAATGCCGGGTGCTATGCCTGTTTTAAATAAAGAAGCTGTAAAAGCAGGAATAAAGGTAGCTTTAGCTTTAAATGCTGAAGTTCAACCTTTCATGGTTTTTGACAGGAAAAACTACTTTTATCCGGATTTACCAAAAGGATTTCAAATCAGTCAATACGACCATCCTCTTGCTTGGGGCGGTTATTTGACCATAGAGACCGATGAAGGAGAGAAAAAAATAACTCTTAAGAGAATACACATGGAGGAGGATCCCGGAAAACTGAGTTACAAAGGCTCTATAACCACAGCAAAGTATTCCTTAATAGACTACAATCGTTCAGGCGTACCACTGCTTGAAATAGTTACAGAGCCGGTAATGAACTCACCAAAAGAAGCGAGACTCTTTTTAAATAAACTAAGAATAATTTTGGAATATCTTGATGTATTCGATGGAAACTTAGAAGGGGCTATGAGAGTTGACGCTAATGTATCTGTAAAGGGAGGAGGAAGAGTCGAAATAAAGAATATTTCTTCGTTCAAAGGTGTTGAAAAAGCACTAACATATGAAATAACAAGGCAGAAAAACCTAATAAGAATGGGTAGAACTGTTAAAAGGGAAACAAGACATTTTGACGAGGCAAACAACATAACAGTCTCTCTGAGAAGTAAAGAAGAAGAGCAAGACTATAGATACTTTCCAGAACCGGACTTAGTTCCAATTTACGCTGAAGAGCTTATAGAGGAAGTAAAACAAATTTTACCAGAGATGCCCGAAGAAAAAAGGGAAAGGTTCAAAAAACAGTACGGTTTGAGTGATTCCTTTGCCAAAGTGCTCGTAATGGATATAAAAATGGCTAATTACTTTGAAGATGTTGCTAAAGTTGTCAATCCAAAGTTAGCTGCAAGTTGGATAGTAGATGTACTTAGAGGAGAACTAAACTACAGAAGTAAGGATTTTACTTTCGCTTACGAAAAGTTAAAGCCTGAAGAAATGGCAAAACTTCTAAATTACTTTGAAAATGGAGATATAACTGAAAAAGGCGTTGTAGAAGTGATAAGAACAAAGCTTGATAAAGGAGGTAACGTAGATAAAATAATAGAAAGTAAAGGTCTATTTGCAATTCCAAAGGAAGAAATTGAAAGACTATGCATAGAAATAATAGAAAAGAATAAGAAAGCTGTAGAAGACTATTATGCGGGGAAAAAACAGGCATTAAACTTCTTAGTTGGTCAGGTTATGAAAGCTACAAGGGGTAGAGCTGATCCGGGAGAGACTGCAAAGATCATGAGGATAATTTTAGACAAAAAATAAATTTTTAAATTTCAAATAAATTGCTCTCATCCATCCTGTACAAGGGCATCAGCTCCAACTCAGGAACTATACTATGCTCAACATAAATATCGTAGATATTTCCAAAACTTAATATATCCGTTTTTGAAATTTTTATTATTACATCAAACAAGTTAGCCACAAAGTCCAAGTGGCTTGATTCAGATATTATAAAGTACATAGTTTCGTTAGCTTTACTTAGTAGCAAATCCATCGCTTTTACAATGTCGTTTGTTCTACAGGTAATCATACCAAGACTAAATCCAAAAAAGAAGGTTGTTCTTCCAAATTCTTTAATAATTCTTCCAATTTCCAAAGCTGTTTCACCCAATTCTCCTCTATCTTCTATAAAGGCTGCAAGTTTTCCAAACTTAATTTCATTATTTTTCCCGATTTTAACTATTGCAGCGTTGTTCAGTATGTGTTTTATACACTGATTTGGTGGTAGAGAGTTTATAATTTTATACAACTTGTTTGCAGAAATTTCACTGTAAATTACAAACAAAACATCTCTCTCGCACATAGCAGATAGTAGATAATTTACGAAAAGAATGGAGCCATACGCATCATCTGAAACTACTGCAACGTTATACCCATCCAAAAGATTTACAAGTTCATCCAACCTCACTTTAAGACACCTCACACTATATACTAATCAACCTATCTCCATCTATTCTGTAGAGAGACATAGGCGGCAAATCCTTAACAATGCTGTGCTCAATGTAAACATCGTAAACTCTACTGTGAGCCATAATATCGTACTCTATTGACTTCTTAATTCTTATAATCACGTCAAACATCGCTGTAACTATAGAATGGCATTCCTTTCTTAGTCTTGTCAAGATAAATATTTTAGTCATATTTGGTGTTTGAGCGAGTAACTCCTCCATAGCTTGAATTATCTCACTCGGAGAATACATGTATGTCAAAAGTCCAAAACCAAGAAATACTGCTATCTTACCTTCTTCAAATTTCCTTAATACACTTCCTAAGTCTTTGCAAATGTCAACTATGTTTATATTATCCTCAATATATGCTAAAAGCTCACCAAACCCAATTTTATCTACTTTACCTATTTTTATAACAGGTATTTTTTCTGTAATTGATTTTAATTCACTACATCCTATCTTAGTTTTCAGAATTTTTTCGACTTTTCTACATTTAATTTCAGAGTAAATAACAAGAATCACTTTTTTTAGCGTATCTACATTGGCAAAATTACATAAAAAAGTGCTTGCACTATATTCATCATCTGCAATTACTGCCGTATTCATATTCGCCAAATTGGCAACTAAGTCTCGCTCCATTAACGTTAATTCATGACAACAATCATTAAATATTTTTCGTTTAACAGTCTAATATTTTTAATATGTTAATGGGATTAAATAATTAGCTAATAATACTATTTTGGATATTTAAAATTAAAATTTAAATAGAACTCCCCCTCAGCACATCTAACTAAGTCGTATCCGCTTTTAATTGCTAAATTTTTCAGTTCTTCAATAGAGGGCGATCTAACTTTTTTTAACGACGCATCAAGAACCTTCTCATTTCTAAACTGTTGTAGAATGTAGTTCACGTTAGCTTTAACGTATTTTCTTATTTCTAACAATTCATCTATCCAAACTAAACCCGAAACTACAGTTGTTCTAATTTCCCACTCAACATTACTATCCTTTAAAATTTCTAAGGATTTTTTTACTCTTTCCCAAGAATCCTCTCTACCAGTTAAAGACGGATACTTCTTAGGAGAAGTTTTAACATCTATAGCTATATAATCTATGTATTTCAAAGCTTTTTCAAGTTTATTTGGATAATAACCATTTGTATCAACTTTAACAGCTAAACCAATATCCTTTAATTCCTTAGCCAATTCTTCAATATCTTGCATAAACGGTTCTCCACCAGTTATACAAACTCCATCAATTAAATAGTTTCTCTCTATATTTTTAACTATTTTTTCTATACTTACATTTTCACCCTCGTACAGCAATTCGTAGTTGTGACAGTATGGACATCTAAATGGACACCCAGAAAGAAATATTACTGAACAAACTTTTCCCGGGAAATCTATAGTTGATATATCTAAAATTCCACCAATTTTCATTTCAAAGACCTCAAAGCTTTAATTAACTCTTCTTTTGTTGGTACTTCACTTCTAAACAGAATTTCGTATTTATCATTGATTTCAACTGCAATTGATGGTGTTGATGCAACTCCAACTTGAAGTGCCTTTATCAAATCTTTTTCCACATCTACTTCTTCAAATTCAATTCCTAATTCCCCCGAAACTTCGCTAACTAATTTTTTTGCCATTGGACAGTTAGGACAATCTTTTTTTGTAAAAACAATTAACTTCATACTATTTTGGCATTTAAAATCTGAAAGTAAAAATTACTAAAAATGCATAAGATACAAATGTTTTAATTGATCTAACTGATATCGAGCTTGCTTTTAACAGATTTAACTTTGTACTCCATGTCTGTAGCTTTTTTCCTCCAATCAACTTTTACTGAAAAGTAAATTCTACTTACACCCATACTTTCCAATTTTTTTCTTATATCTTCAAGTAATTCACCAAGTTCAGGAAAAGTTTCTATTTCAATTACTGTGCCCATTGGAGTTATATCATATTTAATACCCTTCTCCCTAAGCACTTTTACGGCTTCAGTTATGTAAGAGCTTAGAGACTCTCCAACGCCAATTGGTACAACAGATATCTCTACAATCATAAAATTTACTCAATAAAAAAGATTAAAGTTCTTACGCCACAATAAAAAATATGGAAGTAAAAATTATCTTAGACAACACTGTATCGAATCTTAGACCAAAAGGACTTATTGCGGAATGGGGTTTTTCTGCCTTAGTGGGTGATGTTTTGTTTGATACTGGACAAAGGCAAACTCTTGAAAACATGCGATTGTTGGGCATAAAAGATTTTTCTTGTATCGTTCTCAGTCATGGACATTACGACCATACTGGTGCTTTGCTACCTATACTGGAAGTTTACGGAAAAAAGAAGGTTTACCTACATCCAGATGCATGGTTGCCAAGAAAGTATAAAGATACACAAATTGGAATTCCATGGAATAGGGAAGTTATTGAAGGAGTTTGTGAAGTCATAGAAAATGTAGAACCGATTGAAGTTTCTAAAAATATTGTGGCTCTCGGAGAAATACCAAGAAAAGAGAAAGATATGAGAATTGGAAAAATTTTGAAAAATGGTGTTTGGCAAGAAGATAGCATAGCTGATGACCAATCTTTAGCTGTAAAAACAAAAAATGGAATTTTACTCGTTCTTGGTTGTTGCCATGCTGGTTTAAAGAATACAGTAGAATACGCAGAAGAGGTTTGCGGAGATGAAGTAAAGTACATAGTCGGAGGTATGCATTTAATAAGTTTAAAAGATGAAGAAGTTAGAGAAATTGCAGAGTGGTTGAGTAAAAAAGTAGAACTTATTTCTCCCTGTCATTGTACCGGTTCTAAAGCAGAAGCAATACTATTCTCAAAGTTTGCAGATAAATTCGTATTTTCGGGAGTAGGCAGTACCTTAGAATTTTCTTGATCGTCCAATATTTTTTTTCAAAAATCTTTTTAAGAATGTAATCGTATTAATAGTGGTGATTTTATGGGTGTAGTATGGTTAAGTGAAGTGGGAAAAGATGATGTCCCCCTTGTAGGAGGAAAGGGAGCAAACCTTGGTGAATTATATAGAAATGAAATTCCCGTGCCTAACGGTTTTATTGTTGATGGAAAAACTTTTATTGATTTCATAGAGAGAACGGGTATAAAAGAAAAAATAATTTCTATTCTTGAAGGTCTTGACGTTGAAGATACGGATGAGTTAATGAAAGCCTCCCAAAAAGTGAGAGAGCTAATAGAATCTACACCAATTCCAGAAGACATAGTAGAAGAAATAAAAAAAGCGTACAGACAGTTGTGTGAGGAAGAAGGAGAAGAAGTTTACGTAGCAGTTAGAAGTTCTGCAACTGCAGAAGATTTACCCGATGCAAGTTTTGCTGGACAGCAAGAAACATATCTAAACATTAAAGGAGAAGATAACGTCGTTAAGTACGTCAGAAAATGCTGGAGTTCTCTCTACACACCAAGAGCAATATACTATAGGGTTAGACAGGGATTTAGGCATGAAGATGTTAGTATAGCAGTAGTAGTGCAAAAGATGGTTAACAGTGAGAAATCAGGAGTTATGTTCTCTTCTCATCCAGTTACAGGAGATAAAGTTGTAATAATAGAGGCGGTTTGGGGTCTCGGAGAGGCGATAGTTAGCGGGATGGTTTCTCCAGATCACTACGAATTTGACAGAAAAAGTAGAAAGATAACCAAAGTTCAGATATCCAAGAAAGACAAAGCTATAATCAGAGTTGGAGATGAAACAAAAGTAATAGAGTTACCTTCAGAAAAAGCAAAAGCAAGAGTTTTGAGCGATGATGAGATAATTAAACTGGCAGAACTTGCTGAGATAATAGAAGATCATTACGGAAAACCACAGGACATAGAATGGGCTGTAGAAAAAGGAAAAATATACATTGTACAATCGAGACCAATAACAACTATAAAAGGCAAAAAAGAGGAAGTTGTGGAAACAGAAGAAGAAGGAGAAGTTCTTGTAAAAGGATTGGGTGCTTCCCCCGGAATTGGCGTCGGTAAAGTAAAGATCATCCTCAGTGAAAAAGAAATAGGTAGAGTTGAGGAAGGAGACGTGCTTGTAACAACAATGACTACCCCAGATATGGTTCCAGCTATGAGGAGAGCTTCAGCAATAGTAACAGATGAGGGCGGTATGACCTGTCACGCAGCCATAGTTTCGAGAGAACTTGGTGTACCAGCAGTAGTTGGGACGGGTAATGCTACAAAGGTTTTGAAAGATGGGATGATAGTAACTGTTGATGGAGACAAAGGAGTTGTTTACAAAGGAGCCGTGAAAAAGAAAGAAAAGAAGGAAGTAAAAGCAGTTGTTTCTGCTGCACCCATTATAACGGCAACTGAAGTGAAAGTTAATATATCAATACCAGATGCCGCAGAAAAAGCTGCTGCTACTGGTGCCGATGGCGTAGGGTTGTTCAGAATAGAACACATGGTCTTAGGTCTTAAAAAACATCCAATGAAGTATATAAGAGATGGAGATATAGACGAGTACGTCGAAGAGCTGTATAAAGGTATGCTTAAAGTAGTAAAAGCCTTTTATCCAAAAACAGTATGGATTAGAACCATAGATGCTCCAACTGACGAGTTTAGAACTATGGAGGGTGGAGAAAACGAACCAATAGAAGCAAACCCAATGCTTGGGTTTAGAGGGATAAGAAGGGATCTAAAAGAGATAGAACACTTTAGAGCGGAAATGAAAGCCATAAAGAAGTTAGTAGATGAAGGTTACACAAACATTGGAATAATGTTACCTTTAATAACAAGACCAGAAGAGGTCAGAATTGCCAAAAAAATAGCTATGGAGGAGGGTCTTCCTCTCGACAAGATTGAGTTTGGAATAATGGTTGAAACACCGGCGGCAGCCTTAATTATAGAAGACATAATTAAAGAAGGAATAGACTTCATAAGTTTTGGTACAAACGACTTAACCCAATACACAATAGCAGTTGATAGAAACAATGAGCACGTAGCATACCTGTACGATGAAACTCATCCTGCAGTAATGAAGTTAATTGAGAGAGTTATAAAAATATGCAAGGAAAATGGAGTTAAAACATCCATTTGTGGACAAGCTGGAAGCTACCCCCACATCGTAAAGAAGTTAGTAGAACTGGGAATAGATAGTATTTCAGCAAATATAGATGCTGTACAAAGAATAAGAGAAGTCGTAGCAAGAACTGAAAAGAAAATTATTCTTGAAAAACTAAGAAAACTTTAATTTTTTAAGGTTCTATTCCTTTATTTGTTATTTTATAGTAACATTCTTCTCCTTCAGCTTTCCACCTATGTTTTACGAGTTTTGCTTTTCTCATATCTCCTTCCCTTGAAAGCTCGAGAATTACTTTTGAGAGATGATCTAAGCTGGGCCCTCCAAGAGGCTTATCTTTTCCAGAATTAATATCTGTAAACATCTGATTTGTTATTATTACTGCTAAATCATACTTTCTCGCTAATCCGAGTAAAAAAGTCAATTGTTTTATTAATTCTCTTTTTAATTTTACAGTTTTACTTTCTTCAAGCTCACTCCTGTACAATCCCGTAAAAGAGTCAATTATAGCAAGTTTTATTTCATTACATAATTTTGAAAGTTTTCTTATTGCTGTACTTTGTTGTCTAAAATCAAATACTTCATTAATATAAACGTTTTTAAGTAGGTCTCTGCTTTCAAATATTTGTATTACCCTCTCCCCCGACAATCCTTCAGTATCTATGTATGCTACTTTTGAAAAACGAGCTACGTTTTTGCAGAACATTAGGCATAGAGTTGTCTTCCCTGTCCCACTTTCACCGTATATCTGGGTTACAGTACCTGTTTCAACACCACCTCCAAGCAACGAATCTATGCACTTACTACCTGACGGAATTATCATGTATCCACCCTAAGCTTTTGTAAAACAAGTCTGTATGCCTCAATCAAAGACAAACCTTCTTTTTCAGCAATGTTTTTTATATCTTCAAATTCCGGTTTAACGTTTACTCCAGAAATTTTTACCCTTACGCTGTATTGTCTATTTCCAACATTTATATTTATTGTTTCTATCTTACGCGGAGATTTAATTCTAATTATTGGAAAAATTCTAACCCCTATACTTCCTGTTTCAGCCATAATAATTTCAGCTACTTTTTCTACATTTTCCGATATAACTCTCAATACAAAGCACGGTCTCCCTTTTTTACCACTTGCCAATAAAACTTCAACATCGAGAGCATACTTTAACACTTTTTCAACTGCATGAGCTATAACTTCACCACTTACATCGTCAATCTTAGTTTCCAGTAAAAATACACGATCTTTTTCTAAGTACTTTCCAACAGCTATCTTAACACCATTACACTCAATTACTTTATCGACTTCAATTGGATGTAAAATCTCCCCCTCAATAAATTCAGCAAGCTCTTTTATAATTCTACTATCTACTCCATTTTTCGATAAAATAACTTTAAATTTTGTTTTTTCGACAAATTTTAAGTTATCTGGTTCAATGTTAATAGGAGTCGTATAAATTAAATAGCCAAAGTTTTTTAATTGAATTATTGCTTCTTTAATACTACCAACTTTGTAATCCATTCCAAGTTCTTTGAGAGTTCTTTTTAAACAAGTTAAAAGTTCATTGTAAGATGAATTCTCAAGAACTATAAGAATGACTTTCATACCCCTTAGTTTATACATTGGTTAAACTTTTTTTCGATAAGATTGGAAGTTATTTCGTGATCAAAGGTGATGGCAATAGTTGGTGGATTATGCCTAATAGAAAATGAATTTATAAAAGCAAACGTACTAATAGAAAATGGAAAAATAGTAAAACTAACGAAACAGGAGTGTGAATCTGAATACAAAATAGATGCCAGTAATTGCATAGTAATTCCGGGATTTTTTAATGCACACACTCATTCAGCCATGACTTTGCTGAGATGTGTTGTGGAAGATGTACCATTAATGGATTGGCTAAGGAAAGTTTGGAGTGTTGAGAAATTAATGAATGAAGAAGATGTATATCTTGGTACAAAGTTAGCAATAGCAGAAATGATCAAAAGCGGAGTTACGTGTTTTTCTGACCAATACTTCCATATGGACGCCGTGGCAAAAGCTGTAGAAGAGACTGGAATAAGAGCAGTACTGGGCTATGGTATGATAGATATGGATGACGAGGAAAAGAGAGAAAAAGAGTTAAGAGAAAGTATAAAATTTGTGGAAAAATGGAAAGATAAAAATGAAAGAATAACTCTAACAATAGACCCCCATTCACCCTACACATGCTCAAAGGATTTACTACTAAAATCAATTGAGCTATCCAAAAAATACGAGTTGCCTTTGCATATACATGTATCTGAAACAAAAGAGGAGGTCAAAATTGTAAAAGAAAAAACGGGATATACTCCTGTAAAATATCTTGAAAGCTTAGGATTCTTCGATAATAATGTAATTGCAGCACACTGTATATGGTTGAACGATGAAGAAATAGAAATTCTCGCTAAGAGGAGAGTAAATGTAGCACACTGCCCTATTAGTAATGCTAAGTTGTGTTCTGGAATATTTAGATATCCTGA
>Ga0256840_1002192_pt1 | contig 17461 bp, 14 predicted proteins | sample 355202metaG_FD_185969 | JGI IMG/M metagenome (GOLD analysis project Ga0256840, IMG submission 185969) | Hydrothermal vent microbial communities from Mid Atlantic Ridge, Atlantic Ocean - 355-202 | ecosystem: Environmental > Aquatic > Marine > Hydrothermal vents | place: Atlantic Ocean: Mid... | reverse complement strand
ACAATCTCATTATCTTTTTGAATGATTCTTTTAAGTATTGTGATGACTTTTCTAAGGTCTTTTTTTGATTGCGTTCCCCAGAAAGAATTCTTTTGATTTTCATAGAAACTGTATTTTTCATATAATACATCCCGCTCATCCAGTAGCTCAGGTAAAGCGCTCTGTCCAAAAGAAGTGGTAATAGTTAGAACCAATAAAAAGAATAGCAAATAGTAATGCTTAGACATGGTCATAGTTTTTAATTTTTTCTCGATATATATCAGGTAGTCTCATGGTTTCATTTGTTTTTACATTCAGCGTGACCATGGTAGTGAAACCTGTCGCATATATTATTTCGGAATTGTTTTCCTCACTTATTAAATACTCAAAACCAAAACTTTTATTGCCCAGTCTATTGCACCTAATGTAAATGATAGGATTGCTAGACCTAACAATAGACGAACGGAAATCAATGGTGGCATTGGCTACCACAAGACCTGTTTCTTTAATATTCCACTGGCATATTTCTGTGGTATATAATATTCTAATGTACTCAAAATAGGTCAAATACATGGCATTATTAACATGCCCCATCATGTCAAAATCTGAATACCTTAGTTCCAGGTTTTTTTTGAATTTATATTTTTCTAGCATTGTACAGTTTTATATTGATTGGTTTAAAGATATTTTTCTTACCATTCTCATCATGGATTTATCATGTTGGGTGAGTTCTGCTAGCGTGTCTACTTTTATCCATTTCAGGTCTTTTGATTCACTGCTGATAATTAGAGACTCACTCATATTAGCTTCGAAAAGGAAACGGACATCATAATGATAATGCGCTTGCTCCTTAGGGTTTGCAGGGATTAAATGAATGTCAATATCGAAAATACTTTTGCCCATTAGTTTAATGGATTTTAGCCCTGATTCTTCTTTAGCCTCTCTTGTGGCTACATTTAGTATATTTTCATCACCATCGGCATGTCCTCCTAATTGTAGCCACCTATCTAGTTTTTTGTGATGGGTAAGTAAAACATATTGACGGCTACCATCAATTATCCATGACGAACCTGTAATGTGTCCGCTTTCTAATGTCCGCATGTAACAATCTGGATGTGCTAGTAACTCCAGAAATCTCGAAGTAAAGGACATTTCTTCTGCATGTAACGATTGGTAATCCGAAAGTTGATTGATTAAATCGGCTCTGTTCATCTACAATACTTACTCAATGATAATACTTACTTTGTTGATTCTCCCTTCTTGTATGGTGTCGGTTTGTACGCCTGCTCCATAATTATTTTTATCACCTTTTTCAGCATTGACAAAATAAACGATGGGTGCTAGGTTTTTAAAAGTTACTCTGCCTTTCTTATCTGTAAGTTGAGATTCAGATACTGGATTTTCTTCACTTTTATAATCTTCATCGGTTTTGTAAAGAGTCACTTTTACACCTGCCTCAATATTGCCGAGTTCATTTAGAATAGTGATTCTTAAGGAGGTTGGCAGCGGTTGATTTTCAGCAGAGGTGAAAGAAGTCAAAATTATTACACAGAAAAGAATTAGGATGGTATTGAATTTTTTCATAATATCGAAAATTGTTCTTTTGTTACAAACTTAACAATAAACCAGTTTACTGTCAATGAAAAGTATTTTTTCTGTAATTTTTTTAGGTATTATATTTTTTAGTACAACTTGCTATTCGCAATCTGATTCACTTAGGTTGGAAAAAAAAGCAGCAAACAAAGCTTTTCTGAAACTAGCAACGCTTCCAACGGGCATTATCGTAACGGGCATTATTATGGATAAAGGGTCAATTAGAAAGCCTATTCAATATGAACTACAAAATTCTTTAAATGGCTTTCGAACGTATATGGATGATTATATCCAGTATGCACCTATCGCAGAAATGTATATGGCAGATTTGGCAGGTATAAAATCAAAACACAACCCTTGGGTACAAACTAAATACTTAATTATTTCAGAATTGATAACTGGCGGAGTTACTCACACATTAAAAAGGGTGATGAATCGCCGTAGGCCTGATGGTACAAGGTATTCTTTCCCTTCAGGGCATACCTCACAATCCTTTGTGGCAGCCACAGTCTTGTACGAAGAGTTTAAGGACACAAACAAAATGTTGGCATATAGTGGTTTTTTATTTTCAACCGCTACAGGTGTATTGAGAGTAGTTAATAATAAGCATTGGGTATCTGATGTACTGACGGGCGCAGGAATTGGAATTGTAGTGACAGAACTTGTCTATCACTTAAGACCTTTTGAGAATAGAAGAGCAAATAAGCCTAAGAAACTAGTGATTTTACCAAAATTATCTGATGGCGTGGGTCTTTATATGTCTATCAAACTATAGAAAAACCTCGGATAGGCGTCAATATCTTTTTACTATTTTTTCTTTTGTAAAAAGCCCTTTAATTTGATTACCACTCAATGCACCAAGACCCCCGGCTATTCCACCCACCAAACCGGTAATGAGTATTAAGTAGGTGGCATTATCCAAACTAAAAAGCATTGCAATTTTAGAAGTTAAAATAGAGTTTGTTTGTATGTTAATCATCCAAGCCATAATTCCCCAAAGAAGCCCTACGCCCAAAAAACCACTCAAAAAATCATTGATCCACGATGATTTAATTATAAGTGCAACAATAAATGCAGCAATAACTCCTGTCCACCATGGAAAAAAGTATTGCAATAGATAAGCCAATGCTGCGGTTAATATTATTTTGAAAAGGATTTTCATTTTTCTACAGAATTAAAAGTTTCGGTGTAAATAATTGCTTTATTCTCTTCCTGCATATTATTCATAAATTGAAGTGGAAAATATTCCCCATTTCCCCAAGTGTTGACATAATTATCATAAAAAGGGCTGCCAGGATTCCCAGATTGTCCACCAGGATATACTGCCCATGCTTTTACATTATTTTTTTCTAGTTCTACCACCATGCGCCAAGAAGGCCCGTGTGTCGTGCCTGTGGCATTGACCACACTAGCGCCACCGCCATTGTTAATACCAGTAAAAGAAAAGGGTTTCAATGTGGGTATCAAATGATCTATGCGGGTGTTTTTATATTTGCCCCAAGAATAATTAGTATCGTTTTCTATTTTCCATTCGTCGAGCACAGTGCATGCAGTTTTAAAAGATTCCAATAACACATCGAAAAAAGTCTCTTTTGCAGGTGTGTCTTTTACATCTGCAAATCTAAGATTAGGATTGTTCTTCATCAAGTAAATTGTTTGCGCCATACTTGGTCGCCTTAGAGAATTGCCTTCCGATTCAAATTCGTCCCAAAGAAGATTTCGAAACTCTCTCCACCAGATTTTATATATTGTAGCTCCTTTAGAATTGGGATTATTCATATAATCCCAACTTTTTATTTTATCAAAATAAGCTAATTGTTCAGTGTCGAAATGATCTTTGCTAAAACCGGTAAGCATTAAGGGGAGACTTTCAGCAGCTCTTAAATTATAATTATCATTTTGAAGAGACATCATATCTTTTGGTATGATGTTGTTCATTTTGCTCAATTGTTGATTGATGCGCCTATTTCTATAATGTTCAAAATTTCCATCATACAAAAAGTATGGATAGGTAGAATCCGCTGAAAACTGATTGGCAGAGCTAACAAATTCCCTTGTTGGATTTTTTATTTGTGCGCCATGCTTAAAAGGAATGAACCCTTGCCAATCATTCTCGGATTTAGAGCCATCCATCAAGAATTGCCCTTGGTGTTCCCATTTTAGCGGATATTTACCGGTTACCCAAATGGCAATATCACCAGCAGTTGAAGCGAAAACAAAGTTTTGTGCAGGACATTGATAATGCTGCAAGGCATCTACATAGTCATCATAGTTTTTTGCCTTGTTTAATTTTAAGAAAGCTAACTGTTCGTTAGAAGCTTCATGAGCTACCCACCTCAGGGCATAATTATTCTTTTTTGTTTCTGACAGGAAGTGTTTGTCGTAAACCACAGGTCCATGGTGGGTATAAACCACCGTATCATAAAAAGTCTTTGCACCCTTGATTTTTATTTCTTCAATTACTTTTGTTGTTTTTAGCCATTTGCCATCCAATAGATAAGTCTCTTGCTTATCGTCTTCAAATGTAATTTTATACCAATCCCGTACATCTCTTCTGCTATTGGTTTCTGACCAAGCGATTGAATCATTGAAACCAATAATTATTCCCAAAGCACCTGGCAAGGTAACGCCCATAGTATTCATTTCAGGAGTATTGAGTTGCATGGCGAACCAGATGGAAGGTAATGATAAATGTAAATGTGGATCACCTGAGAGTATTGCATTGCCATTTTTTGTTTTTTTACCTGATACCGCCCAGTTATTACTGCCATTTCGTGGGTCTGGCATTTCCATAATTTCCGTAATCATATCATCGGGGACTTCAAGTTGTGTGCTGTCTACCGGAAGCGGTTCAAAATCCCACTTGGTGCCATTGGGGATGATTGGGTCGGTGCCATGTTCCATAATTGGAAATAACAATTCAAATACGTCTTTACCTAGCATATTATATAGATTAGTATTTTCAAGGTCATAATCACGACCTGCTAAATCTTTCGCCATATATTTTAGCAGGATGGCACTTTTTATGGGAGTCCATGCTTCAGGTTTATAGTCTAATAATTTATATTCAATTGGTAAATTTTTACCTGAAAGGGAATTAATATATGCGTTTACACCTTTGGAATAAGCGACTACGGCATCATGCGATTCTTTATCTTTGGACATTTCAGAAAATGAGTTTTTTGCACCAAAAACCATCCCTTGCCTCCTTTGTAAACGATCGTATTTAAGTATGCCAGGGTTCTCTCCTAATATTTCACTCAACCTACCTGCTGCTGCATGGGTCTGGAATTCCATTTGCCAAAGGCGATGCTGCGCAGTCACATATCCTTGTGCCATATATAGGTCATGGTCATTTTTGGCAAAAATATGTGGAATTAATAGTGAATCATATTTAACGGTAACCTCATCGATTAAGCCATTTAGCCTAATTTTTTTATCAGCAATGGCAGAAGTGCTTTCGGCATTGTTCCAAAAACCACCAAATGGGTTTAGAAACTTTCCAATTGGGGGCGCACTACCGATTTTCATATTTAAAGCAAGGACAAATGCAATAGTGATGATGATAGCTATTAATGATTTTAGGGTTTTCATTATTTGCTTATTATTGGTTTTACTTAATCTGTGTAATGTAATTTTTTTTTGGCAATTATAAAAGCATTGGTTTAGTGGGTATTATTTATATTATCTTTACACAAAATATTATTGAAAAAATTTCGATGGAAAAATTCAAACAACAAGTAAAATTAACAGAGCAAATAGTCCTTGGTGGTGATAAATTGGTGCTTATTGCAGGGCCTTGCGCTGTAGAGAGTTATGACATATGTATGGAAGCTGCTGAGACAGTAAAATCCCTTTGTGAATCATTAAACATATCTTATATCTTTAAAGCTTCTTTTGATAAAGCAAACCGGACTTCGGTTGATTCTTTTCGTAGTATTGGAATGGATAAATCACTCAAAATTTTAGAGGCAGTAAAAACGCAATTGGAAATCCCAGTATTGACCGATATTCATGAGCCGCAGCAAGTGGAAGCAGTAGCGCAGGTGGTTGATGTATTGCAAATCCCTGCTTTTTTATGCAGACAAACGGATTTATTGTTAGCAGCAGCAAAATCTGGAAAGTCTGTTAACGTAAAGAGAGGACAATTTATGGCACCTGAAGATATGCAATATTCAGTAAAGAAGGCTCAAAGTACAGGCAACAGCAATGTGTGTTTGACAGAAAGAGGCGTTTCATTTGGCTATCATAATTTAGTAGTTGATATACGAGCATTACCTATTATGCGTCAGTATGCGCCTGTTATCTTTGATGTGACGCACAGTGTGCAACTGCCAGGAGGATCTGGCGGTACATCAGGTGGTAAACGTGAGTTTGCGCCCTATTTAACAAGGGCAGCAGCAGCTGCTGGAGTGGATGGTTTTTTTATTGAAACACACCCTGATCCGTCAAAAGCGTTGAGTGATGGACCAAATATGATACCTTTAGATGAGATGAAGGCATTTGTGAAAATGATGCATGAGACTTGGAGGCTTGGAAAAGAGTATGCATAATTCACGTACTATAATATTGTTAATTTTAAATAAAATATAAGATTAGTTATAAAAGTTTTATATTTGCCGTTCCGATAATACAATTTTACTCGTAAGTACTAAACCATCATATGAAATGACAAAAAGAAGTTTATTTATTTTAGCATTTGCAGTACTCGCATCTTCCTGTGTGCGTGTCAAGGATCTGAAATACCTACAAGGTGATACTGATTATATTAGTGAGACGGATCATCATACCAAGTATATTGAATACCGACTTAAATCTGAAGATGTTGTTCAAATAAGAGTGTTCACCACATCTGATGATCAATTTAACTTTTTCGCACAAGCACAAGCACAATTAGGTGGGGGAAACCCGGAATTGTCAGGATTTGTCATTGATGATAGGGGGTATGTTGAAATTCCTGTGATTGGAGAGGTGCAAATTCAGGGATTAACTATTGATGAGGCAGAGGATAAGGTAGGAGAGTTGTTAGAAGCATCCGGGTTAAAAGCACCGAAGGTAGTAATGAAATTATTGAGTTTTAAGTATACGGTTTTGGGCGAGGTCAGAAGACCTGGGTTGTTTAATAACTACACTGGAAAGGTGAATATTTTGGATGCCATTGCTCAGGCGGGAGACCTTACTGATTTTGCTGACCGTAGAAATATAAAAATTATTCGCTATCAAGGAAACAGTGCCAAAATTTTGCACCTTGATGTACTAGACGATGATATACTGAGTAACCCGAATTTTTATTTACAACCAGAGGATCAAATTCTTGTAGATCCAATGAAAGTAAAGAATACGCAAGCATATCGAAATAATATTGGAATGACATTGGGTATTATGACAAGCCTGGCTAGCCTTGTTTTATTATTTGATAGGCTTAAATAAAAGCCAACCTTTGCTATTGAGATTTCATTTAGATTTAAATTAGAAAACGATTGTGAATACTATAAAAAAGAAGGACAGTTTCGCTGACATTAGAAAAATAATATTAAAAATCAGAAAAAGCTGGTATGTTTTTCTTGGGTTATTAGCGGTTGCATTAGTTGCTGCATATTTTGCTAATTTGTATTCGCAGCCTGTTTATCAAGTAACGTCATCTGTCCTTGTTAAAAGTAAAGGAGTAAAAAGCTCTGCAGCACAGTTTTTATATGGAAGTGACCTTTCCAGTATTTCAGAATCGCAAGGGGTAGAGGGGATAATTTTTCAATCATACCCTATCATTAATAAGACTGTAAAGGCATTAAAATTTTCCAAGCAGTTCTATATCCAAGGCAGCCACTTGCTAGAAGATGCATATGGTAAAGAGCCTGTGATAATGCAGATTGACTCCGTAACAATGTCTAAGAATTATGGGAATCAGTATATTTTTAAAGTAACGGATAAGAACCATTATACTTTTCAAAATAAAGAGGATGGAAAGGTGAAGAAGTTCAAATTTGATAAGTTAGTGGACTATGAAAAGTTAACTTTTCGTGCAAAAAAAATAGAAGGATTAAATTATGAAAAGTTAGTTGGTACTGAATATGTTTTCAAGCTAGTACACCCAAGTGCTGTTACCGGTAGATTTGTAAATGCCTTAATAGTTAATCCAGCAAATCAGCAAGGTTCAGTACTGGATTTAGCCATTTTTAATACGAATGCAAAACGCTCTATTGATTTTCTGAATAAATTAATAGAGGTCTATATGGTTGAAGAAATTAAGAGAAAAAATCAAATTGCGGCTAATACAATTCAGTTTATTGACGAAAAGTTAAAACAGGTTAATGATTCTTTGTATTTAATTGAACAGCAGGCTGCAGTATATAAATCAACAACCAAGGCGGCGCAAATCTCTAGCAGTGCGACTACCTCAATGATTAATAGTTATTCAAATTTCGCAGCACAAGGTGCAAATTTTAATATCCAACTAAGTACTTTAAATGGTATCATAAGTGCAATCTCTTCGAAAAACTATGATCGACTGGCGGGCTTGGGTGCTGCAGTAAACGACGCAACTTTGAGTGGCTATATTGGTCAGCTTGTCACGCAATATTCATCTGTCAAAGGGCAGATAGGTGAAGGACAACAGGCAAGTGCCAATCCGTATGTACGTAAGGCATTAGATAATATTGAACTGTTAAGAACTAAAATTGGTCAAAGTGCTAGAAGCTTGAAAACAACAATATCAAGCCAAAAATCTATATCATACGGACAAGCTAGCACACTGCAGAAGGATATTACAAATGTTCCGTTGGCACAACGGCAGCTAGTAGATATTGAAAGAACACGAGCGATAACGGAAAAAATGTTCTTGCTATATAATGATAAAAAAGTGGAGGCACAAGTAGCTAAAGCATCGACTACTTCAGATATTCAGATTGTGAATCCGCCAATGCGAAAAGGTGGTCCAATTAGTGATAGTAGTAGAAATTATTTGATCGCCTTTTTTCTTGGTTTAACCTTACCGTTAGCATTTATAATTATTAAGGATTTCTTAAGTAATAAGATTTATTCAAAGGATGATATTGAGTCTAACACCACTGTGCCAGTTCTTGGGCAAATTTGGCGTTACTCAAAAGGAGATGGCGGGATGCTTGTGGTAAACGATGCGCCAAAATCTGTTGTAGCTGAATCTTTTCGTTCGGTACGGTCAAATTTAAACTTTTTTACCGCTGACGTCGATAGAAAAGTATTTGTTATTTCTTCTTCTATCAGTGGTGAAGGAAAGACGTTCTCATCTATTAATATAGCAACTGTTTTTGCACTTTCAAGTAAAAAGACGATACTGATAGGGGCTGATTTAAGAAAGCCAAAAATATTTGGGGATTTTGGGCTGAAGAATGAAATCGGATTGAGTAACTACCTTGCTGGATCTGCTTTCAAAACTGAAGTAATCCAAAGTACTAGCATTCCGAATCTTGATGTCATCATTAGCGGACCAGTTCCTCCAAACCCTTCTGAATTATTAATGACTCAGAAAATGGCTGATTTGATTGAGGAGTTAAAAGAGGATTATGAATATATTATCATCGATACCGCACCGCTTGGTTTGGTGACAGATGCATATGTTTTGATGAAATATGCTAACCACTCTATCTTTATGGTGCGACAAAACTACACCCCAGTTGAAGCGGTTTCTCATCTTCAAGATTTGTATTCAAGTGGAAAACTTAAAAATGTGAGCATTCTATTTAATGATGTGAAAGACCAAACAAATAATTATGGCTATGGCTACGGCTATTATGAGGATGGAAAGTAATAGCTTTTCGGTATGTACCATTTTATGAATTTGTCTTTTGAAAAGTAGACCTTTCAGTAGTTTATTTGTAGTTCAATTTGGTATTATATAATTAATCAATTTTAAAATTTGAAGTGATGTACGAAGCATTGTTAAATAAGGAAAAAAAGATTTGTGTTGTAGGGCTAGGGTATGTTGGACTTCCCATTGCTTTAGAGTTTGCTAAGAAATTTTCGGTTGTTGGCTTTGATATCAATGCTGAACGTATTGAAATGATGCGTAATAGCATTGACCCGAGCAAGGAATTGGAAAGTGATGCATTTGAAGGATGTGATATTAAGTTTACACATAAACTTGAGGAGATTGCTGATGCTAACTTCTTTGTAGTTGCTGTGCCCACACCTATTGATGCCTATACCATGCCTGATTTAACTCCTTTGCTTGCTGCTTCTAAAACAGTGGGAAAGGTTTTGAAAAAAGGTGATTATGTTGTTTTTGAATCCACCGTATATCCTGGTTGTACTGAAGAGGATTGTGTGCCTGTTTTGGAAAAAGAATCAGGATTAAAATTTGTTGATGATTTTAAAGTGGGCTATTCTCCAGAAAGAATTAACCCGGGTGATAAAGAGCATACACTTACAAAAATATTAAAAGTAGTCTCTGGATGTGACGATGAATCATTAGCGGTGATTTCAGATGTTTATAATTCAATTATAACAGCGGGCATTCATAAAGCATCATCTATAAAGGTAGCAGAGGCAGCAAAGATTATAGAAAATACACAAAGGGATGTGAACATAGCTTTGATGAATGAGCTATCAATAATTTTCAATAAATTAGGAATTAACACCTATGAAGTATTAGAAGCGGCGGGAACTAAGTGGAATTTTTTAAAGTTCACTCCAGGACTAGTTGGAGGTCATTGTATTGGTGTTGATCCATATTATCTTACTTATAAGGCAAAACAATTAGGATATTCTTCAAAAGTTATTTTATCAGGCAGGAATATCAATGATGGAATGGGAGCAAGTATTGCTCAAGAAGTGGTGCAACATTTGATAAAAAATGACAAGCCATTAAAACGCTCAAAAGTACTAGTGATGGGCGCTACTTTTAAGGAGAATGTATCAGATATTAGAAATTCAAAAGTAGCGGATGTAGTGAATAGTCTAAAAGCCTTTATGGTCAATGTTCATGTGACAGATTCTTATGCGGATTCAGTGGAAGTGGAGCACGAATATGGATATAGTTTGCAGCAGGATTTAGACAAAGATTACGATGCAATTATTGTCACGGTGAATCATGACGAATATTTAAAGCTAGATGAGGATTACTTTAAATCCATTTCATCAGCAGATGCGCTTTTTTACGATGTAAAAGGTGTTTTTAGAGGAAAAATATCTGACTTAGCATATAAAAGTTTATAATTTATACAATAAAAACGTGGCTAAAATTCTTGTTACTGGTACGGCGGGCTTCATTGGGATGCATACTGCCCTTAAATTATCAAAGGGAGGACATGAGGTAGTTGGGGTAGATAACCTTAATGAATATTATGATGTCAATTTGAAATACGGAAGATTAGCGGAACAAGGAATTGGAAAGGATGAAATCTCATACGGCAAAAAGATTACGTCGCCTTCCCACTCAATTAGTTTTGTACAACTGGGTCTTGAAGACAAAGAAGCTTTGAATGCTGTTTTTGATAGAGAGGGTTTTGACTATGTGATTCATCTTGCCGCTCAGGCAGGAGTGAGGTACTCTCTGGAAAATCCTGATGCTTACGTAGAAAGCAATGTTACGGGTTTTTTGAATATCATAGAAAACTGCCGTAATTATAAAATAAAGCATTTGGTTTTTGCTTCTAGTTCTTCTGTTTACGGACTGAATGTAGTTGTTCCATTTCAGGAAACACATCCGACGGAACATCCAGTATCATTATACGCTGCCACTAAAAAGGCAAATGAAATGATGGCGCATGCTTATGCGCATCTTTTTGATATTCCTATGACTGGACTTCGGTTCTTTACGGTTTATGGACCTTGGGGAAGACCTGATATGGCGCTCTTCAAATTTACTAAAAATATAATTGCTGGTAAGCCAATTGATGTGTATAATCATGGGAAAATGGAAAGAGATTTCACCCATGTGGAAGATATTGTAGATGGAGTAGTCAAGGCAATGGGAAATATTCCGACAAAGGGAAATACAATTGGAGAATCGAACCTGAAAACAAATCAGAGTACTGCACCCTACGCTATTTACAATATAGGAAATAGCAAGCCAGTAAACTTAACGGATTTTATACATGCCCTGGAAGAGGCGTTGGATAAAAAAGCAGACATTAACTTTATGCCAATGCAAGCAGGTGATGTGGAACGAACTTATGCTGATACATCCGCACTTCATAATGCTGTGAATTACGAACCTAAAAGACAAATTAAAGAAGGAATCCAATCCTTCGTAGATTGGTATTTAGGATTTTATGCTTAAAAAAATAGCACAAAAAAAAGGCAGCTTTCTAAATTTAGAAAGCTGCCTTTTTTATAACACTTTTTTAATATTCCACCAATAATGTTTTAAAAGTAACCTCTCCACCTGCTTGTATAGAAATCTTATACAGGCCACTTTTTAACTGTGGTAATGAGAATCGCTCATTTTCTAGTTGGTCATTGTATTTTCTATGGAATACCCTGAGTCCAAACATGTCATGGATAGTAATGCTTTTTACTACAGCATCTTTGTCTTCAAATTTCACATTAAAGTTTCCTTTATTAGGATTTGGATAGACAATGTATTTCTCACTAGGCTTACTGCTGAAAGCGCTTTTAGCATTTTGAACGACACTAAAATTGATTGACAATGAGGTGCCTTCTGTACCCCCTCCTAGTATTTCAGTATAGGGCGTCGCAGTAATTGTATGTTGTCCTACACTGAAACTCCCAGAATTATCGCCATAATAAGCATATGGAACATAGTTTTCTGTTTTTTTTGTGCTATTCAAGTAGAAAATTACACTGCCTACCACTGTAGGGTTTAAGTTTGCACGAATGTTTAATTTCGTTGTCGTGGGCAACTCGCTTAGAACAATCTCAGTACCATCAGTGATAGTCTCATATCCTTCAATGACCTGTCCCGTAATCATATTCATCAGAGAAAAACTTTCAACGGTTTGCTTATCAGGCTGCGGAGCAGGAGGTTCATTACTATTATTAACTACACTAAAGTTTATTTCTAAAGACACCCCTTGTTCGCCGCCTCCTTGTCCTAAGGTATAGGGCGTGGCTGAAATGGTGTGTTGACCAACACTCAAGCTACCCGACCCATTGCCATAAAATGCATATGGAACGATATTTTCTGTAACTGTTGCACCATTCAAAGTCATTTTCACACTGCCAACTACAGTTTGATTTAAATTGGCTTGTAGGTTTAGTTTAGATGTTGGCAGGCTGTTTAAATCAATGACTGTGCCTTCGGTGATAGGATCAAATCCTGCGATAGGTTGCCCACTTACCATATTCATCAAAGAAAAGCTTACTACTTCTTGAGAAGTTGGTTTGGGCTCTTCGTCCTTTGGCTTGTCATTATTATTTACAACGCTGAAGTTAACAGTCAATGCTATTCCTTTATCGCCATTTCCTTGACCTAAAGTATAAGGTGTTGCTGAAATGCTGTGTTGACCAACGCTTAGATTACTTGATCCATCACCATAAAAGGCATAAGGAGCAATGTTTTCAGTAACAGTGGCGCCGTTCAAAGTCATTTTCACACTACCAACTATGGTAGGATTCAAATTTGCTTGTAGGTTTAGTTTAGACGTCGGTAAGTTGTTTAAGTCTATAACCATACCTTCTGCAATAGATTCATATCCAGCAATCGCCTGACCTGTAACCATGTTCATTAGCGAAAAGCTTACTACTTCTTGAGAAGTTGGTTTAGGTTCTTCATCCTTTGGTTGGCTATTGTCAACTACACTGAAGTTAATCGTCAATGATGTTCCTTTATCTCCGTTTCCCTGACTTAAAGTATATGGGGTGGCAGAGATGGTGTGTTGTCCTACACTCAGACTGCCAGAGCCATTTCCATAAAAGTCATATGGAGATATATTTTCTGTTACATGGACACCATCTAAAGTCATTTTGACACTTCCTACGATGGTTGGATTTAAGTTGGCTCTAATGTTGATGTTATTTGTTGGTAGGTCACTTAAGTTGATTTCAGCCCCTTCTTTGATAGGATTGAATCCTGCAATAGGTTGCTTTGTATTTGTATTAATTAAGGTAAACCCCTCTACCTTTTGTGGCTCATCAGATTGTTTTTTTGATAAGACTCTGTCTATCCTGTATTGAAAATCTCTTAAATAATTTTCTCTCCATTTATTGACAGTCTTTGCGCCATAAGCGGGAGTGCCATTTGGAGCAGGCCAACCCCATACTCCCTCTTGTACTGAAGCGTTTTTATTGTCTGTCCAGTAGTTTGGGCCATGGCTATTTTTCGAAAAAGCACCTCCCCAGCTTTCTGAAGTTGGATTGTTTGGGCTACCTAGACTAGCAACTAAAGGAGACAATAGGTATAAAAATGAAGGTGTATCACCCATTTGTATTGTTTTCCTACTTAAGTTTTTATACAATACACCCAAATTTCCATGACCTGCGATATGACTGTCGATGAAAGTACCATTTCCTAAATCTCCCGACTGGTTCCCTCCTTTAAACATCCCTATAAAGGTGCTATTGTTTTCAATCCACCATAAATCTGAATGGTTGTTATATATATAGTTTCTGCTTTCTGGATCTTTTGTAGTGTTCCAGCTACCAATACTATACACCCGTATTTTACTCTTGATAGTCGGGTCATCATATAATGCTTGAGCAATGTCAGTAATACTACCCCACACTAAAATGTAAAGCGGTCTAGCATCATTTTTCTTTGCCTGTTCAATAATAAAATTAGAACCGGAAGTTCCTTTACCAGCTCCTGGTGCAGTGGAGGACAATGCTCCTTGTGCGGTCACGCTATTAAGTTTTGCTCTTGAAGGGTAACTTCCCCACGTACTTAGGTTTGGAAGATCCTTTTCATAGGCATCATAGACTTCATGAATGGCGCCTACACGTCCATAAGGAGGTGAAGATATAACGCCTTCGGTATCAACAATATCGGCGTACAAAAGATAATGAACCATACTCTGTTGGTCATCTTCATCGCTTGATTCTCCATTGCCATTTCCAAACCCCATATCAGTTGATATAAGAATTCTTGGTTTTTCTTGTGCGTTTAGTAGTAGAGTTGAAAAAGTAGTAGTGATAAGTATTGCTAAAAAAAATGTTCGTTTAATCATGTGGTGGTGTTTTGGTATTACTTTATTTTGGTACAAACTTACTACGTACAAGAATAATTATATTTTAAAAGTTTTATTGTACGATACATTAAATATTTAACATGGAGAAAACATATTTTTGTGCCAGTATAATGTTAGGTTTTGTTGAGAAATGTGTTTTGCAAAATGGTTAGTTATTAGTATAATGAAATATAATATCTATAAAGTGATGGGACTAGATGTTATTCAAGTGTTAATGTGGAATCTTTCCCCAAAATAGATGTTTTTTTATGAGTAAATGGGAGTAGGGGAGATGTAAGTTTTTAGTGCTTTTTTAACTAAAAAATCTTAATTTCAAAGGAAGAGGGCTAGAAAAAGAAAAAAAATGTCATACTAATTTGAATTTCTTGCATTGAATAAAAAATAAATTCCTCAGTTATTCAACAACTTTACATGTTTTTTTTCGTCATTATTATGAATATTAATTTTTAAGGCAGCAAATTATATGTTCTTTCCAAAGAGGAAGAGAAGTACTAATTCTAGTATAAGTACTTATTTTTTGTTTACAAAAATTGATATTTTGCAACTTTAGTTTACTTTTCGTATTTTTAATATTTAGCTAGTATGTTTAACAAGTTTCCGCAATTATTATTTAGCCTGTTCTTATTGTCCTCTATTTGGATTTCTGAGTTTGCTTTTGGGCAAACGTGTCCTGTTGGAATGACACATTATTGGGAGTTTAACGACCAAACAGGAACAATATTTTCTGATAGAAATGGTACGGATGCTATATGTAGTTCTCAGGCAGATATTAACTGTCCTACTTTTTTAGATAACTTATCTCAAATTGGAGCTTCTTGCTTATTCTTTAATAGTACAAACAGTCAAGGAGCTGAGATTCCTGATAATTCTAGTTTTGATTGGGGCGCTGCAGATAGTTTTTCAATAGAGTTTTGGATGGCATCTGATGAAACTAGCTTTACGGATAATGTAGTGATAGTGGGTAGAGATGATCGGGTGACTATAGATGGTGCTGGTATTCATTGGTGGATTGGTGTAGAGGGGGATCCTAACAATGGTACTACAAATGATGGAACGATTAGATTCCAATTAAGAGATGCAAGTAACAATGCTGCTGCTCCATACTTAGGAGGAAAAGGTCCACAAGTAAATGATGGAAATTGGCACCATATTGTAGCAGTGAGAGATGGCAGCAACGGTGAAAATATTATTTATGTTGATGGGTCAGAGGTAGATAAAAGAAGCTATACATACTCTTCTAATTTTAGCTCATCGGCACCAATTACTATTGGTCATTTAGCATCTGCAGTATCAGCAGATAGATTTTTTTATAATGGTCCTCTTGACGAATTGGCAATGTACAATAGAGTATTGACACCTGCGGAAATTTCGGATCATGCAAGTAACAGACAAACGTATTGTTCTATAGATTTAGTTGGAATAGGAGAAATTGACATAACGAGTACTTTTAAGGTATTTCCTAACCCTGTTGGCAACAAGGATTTTAGATTGCTTGTAGAAAATAATATTTCAGGAGATTTTGGAGTGAGAATTTATGACCTAACAGGAAAGCTATTAATTGTAGATTCTTTTAAGAAAAATAAAAAAGCTTTGGAACATAATATGTCGGTTGGTAGTTTGTCAGAGGGATTATATATTTTAGAAATCCGAAGCAAGAATTTCATAGGACAACAAAAGTTCCTAAAAAATTAATTAACTCATTTTAATTTCTAAGATTCATTTGTTTTCAATGAAAAAAATAAAGTTACTATCCGTCTTAATAGCTATGGTGTTGACCTCACAAGCGCAGTTTAAGATTATGCCGTTGGGTAATTCACTAACTTATGATAACGACACCTTTGATGGGCAGCCGCCCACACCGACGCGCCCGCTCAATGAAAGAATAGCGTATCGAAAAAAATTGCACGAACTGTTAACCCAAGAAGGCTATGATTTTGATTTTGTAGGAAGTGAAAATGCAGGAGAGGCGTTGTTCTCTGATGGCGATAATGCGGGGTTTCCTGGAATAGAGGCAAGCCACTTTCCAACTTTATTATCTACCGGAAAAATTATTCAAAACAGCCCGTTTTTATACAATAAGAATGAGCAAGTTACCGCTGGACCATACCTTGATGCTTTCCTGCCAGATGTTATTTTATTGCACATCGGCACTAATAATGTGGCGAATACGAATCCGTCCGTCATGGGTGACATTCTAAATGAGATAGAGGCATATGCAGTGCGGAGTAGCATTATGGTGACCGTTTTTATGGCATTAATCATTAAAGAAAACCCTAACAATGTTAAAACTCAGACATACAATAGTGGCATTAATTCAATTGCCAATGGACGTTCATCAAATAATATGAAGGTGATTGTAGTGGATATGGAAAATGGGGCAGGCATAGACTACACTACTGAAATGGTGGACAGATGGCACATTAATAACAGTGGCTATGAAAAAATGGCACAACTGTGGTTTGATAAGTTTTCGGAAGAGTTCGTATTTGTTGGGTTAGAGGATGAGATAGCGGATAATTCAGAACGAGTAAAGGTGTTTCCTAATCCTACTGAATCTAAATTTACAATAGAATTTGAGGATGCTAGTTGGAACGAGTTTAATGTTTCAATTTATGACATCACAGGAAAAAAATATGTGCATACTACTTTTGAAATACATCAAGATGTTAAATTTGAGATGTCGTTAGAAGGATTTCCTAATGGTCAATATATTGTTCGGTTAGTAAACAAAGAGCAGACCATTATCAAAAAAGTGATTAAGTACTAAT
>Ga0256840_1002191_pt1 | contig 17462 bp, 18 predicted proteins | sample 355202metaG_FD_185969 | JGI IMG/M metagenome (GOLD analysis project Ga0256840, IMG submission 185969) | Hydrothermal vent microbial communities from Mid Atlantic Ridge, Atlantic Ocean - 355-202 | ecosystem: Environmental > Aquatic > Marine > Hydrothermal vents | place: Atlantic Ocean: Mid... | reverse complement strand
AGTTTTTTCATGATTTTTATTTTTTGTTTTCTTTCTCGAGTTTCTTATAAAAATCAGCGTATTTTTTCTTAAACTTATCTACCCGCCCGGAGGTATCCAGAATGCGCTGCTCTCCGGTATAAAAAGGATGGCACTTAGAGCAAACTTCCACTTTGATTTCAGCCAAAGTGCTTCCCACGATGATTTCGTTGCCGCAGGCGCAACGAACAACCGCTTTTTTGTGATACTCCGGATGAATTCCCTTTTTCATTTTATTTAACCCTCCTTATTTTCAAAATGCCACTGTCTAATTTTTTTCTGTAAGTCTTCCCGATCCTTAAAGGCCAAATAATAAAGGTATTCAGGGGCAAAATCTGCCCCGTTTTCCCAGACAACCGTACCCAACTCTTCGTCTAGCTTGAACCTCGCAAAAAAGTTTTTGTCTTTTAGAGATTCAAATATTTTGCCTTCAAGGCTGTTTGAAAGATCTACTATGCCTTCGTTTCCGTCTTCGAAAAGAAGCTTTATTTTATAATCTCCGATATATTGAGCTTTTTTTATCTTTGTGAACATTTTTCTACTCTAACGGCGGAATTGGTTCGGGAACTTCTCCTTTTTGAATTTTTTCCCAGTTTTTTAGCAGTGCTTCTTTATTTAATTCATACCACTCAAGTACTAATCGTAAAGCCCTTTTGGGAAACTTTCCCTCTACAACTCCTGTGTTTATATCCACGATAATCTCGTACTCACCATATTTAGCATGAAAATGTGGCGGCAAATGGTCTCGATAGTACATAAAAATAATAATTCCTAAAAATCTACTTATTATCGGCATATGTTGAACTTACCTGTTCATAGCCGCCAGGAATTCTGCATTGTTTTTGGTATCTTTCATTTTGTCAAGGAGAAATTCCATGCAATCTACCGGGTTAAGGGGTGAAAGAAGTTTTCGTAATATCCAGACCCGGTTAAGCACTTCCTGCGGAAGCAGGAGTTCTTCTTTACGGGTGCCGCTTTTGTGAATATCAATGGCAGGCCAGATGCGGCGATCAGCAAGCTTGCGGTCAAGATGAATTTCCATGTTACCAGTGCCTTTGAATTCCTCAAAAATGACCTCGTCCATACGACTTCCGGTATCAACCAGGCATGTGGCGATAATGGTAAGGCTTCCGCCTTCTTCGATGTTTCTGGCGGCCCCAAAGAATCTTTTAGGCTTATGTAGCGCGTTGGCATCAATACCGCCTGAGAGCAACTTACCGCTTGAAGGGACTACGGTGTTATAGGCGCGAGCCAGACGGGTTAAGCTGTCGAGCAAAATAACTACGTCGCGGCCGTGTTCCACGAGCCTTTTGGCCTTCTCTACTACCATCTCTGCGACCTGGGTGTGGCGCTGAGGGGGTTCGTCAAAAGTTGAGCTCACCACCTCAGCGTTAGGAACGCTTCTTTCCATATCTGTTACTTCTTCAGGGCGTTCGTCTATCAAGAGAATGATGAGATAGACTTCTGGGTGATTGCGCACGATCCCGTTGGCTATGTTTTGAAGGAGCATGGTTTTTCCGGTGCGTGGGGGTGCCACAATGAGCCCACGCTGGCCTTTGCCAATGGGTACAAAAAGATCAATGATGCGTGTTGAGAAATTATCAGGGTCTGTTTCAAGGCGTAGCCATTCGTTAGGATAAATCGGTGTCAGGTTGTCAAAAGGGATTTTAAAACGCGCTTTTTCTGGGTCTTCAAAGTTGATTTTTTCTACTTTGAGCAAGGCAAAGTATCTTTCACCTTCTTTGGGTGGGCGGATAAGCCCAAAAATAGTATCTCCGGTGCGCAGGTTAAAACGTCTGATCTGAGAAGGAGATACGTATATGTCGTCTGGGCCAGGAAGATAGCTGTAGTCCGGAAAACGTAAGAAACCAAATCCCTCAGGCAAAACTTCGAGCACCCCTTCACCTCTAACTTCACCGCCAAGTTCCAGGTGTGCCTGGATGATAGCGTAGATAATTTCTTGCTTGCGCATGGAAAGCGGGCCTTCAACTCCATATTCCTTGGCAAGTTCCTGCAACTCAGAAAGGGTCTTTTTGCGAAGCTCTGTAAGGCTAAGTGGCGGAGGGGGTTCTTTGGGCTCTTCCTGTTCTTCCTGGGCCTCTATTTCTTCTGGTTTTTCTTCGACAACTTCAGCTTCTTTAATTGTTTCTTGTGTTTCAGACATTGCTAGTCACCTCTTTTGGAATTTGACTTTGACGCCTGCCCAAAGGGAGGCTCATTCGGAGAGCAATAAAGAATATTCAGCAGGCGAATTTAAAAATAAAACCTCTCAGAATGATGTCAAGCAAAAGCTTTCATAATTTATCTTCTCTGCTATTTTACTGGTTAAATTCCTAAAAGAAAAGGAGAAAACTCATGCTGGTGGTTCCTGCGATTGATTTAAAAGATGGTCGCTGCGTGCGTCTTTACCAGGGAGACTATCAGAAAGAAACTGTTTATAGCGAAGATCCCGTTGCCATAGCAAAAGAATTTGAAAAGGCCGGAGCAGAACTGATTCACATTGTAGATCTTTCTGGGGCCAAAGAAGGCAAAGCCGTGCATCGCAATTTGATTGCTCAGATCGCAAAAAGCATTTCTGTGCCAGTGGAAGTAGGTGGTGGAGTGAGAGATTTAGCCACTATTGAAGATTATGTTTCTCTCGGGGTTGACCGGGTGATTCTCGGCACTATCGCTTGTAGGGAGCCTGAGCTTGTCCGGGAAGCAGCCCGTCTTTTCCCGGGTCGCGTAGTGGTAAGTATTGACGTGCGTGGTGACTATGTTGCCGTTGAAGGCTGGACCAGTGAAAGCTCCATTCACTACCTTGAATTAGCCAAGCTTTTAGAAGATGCTGGTCTCAGGGCCATTATTTTTACAGACATAACGCGAGATGGTACTGAAGAAGGTGTAAATCTCAAGAGAGTTTTGCCTCTTCTTGAGACGGTCTCCCTCCCGGTATATCTTGCCGGTGGGGTTTCAAGCATTGAAGACATAAAAAAGCTTCTCCCTCTTGAAGAAAAAGGCCTTGAAGGAGTTATCACCGGGCGGGCCATCTACACCGGAGCACTTGATTTGCGCGAAGCCATTAAAATTGCTAAGGGTATGGCGTGAAGGAAAAAGACCTAACTGGACACCTTATCGAATTTGCAGAGCAAGGGCGCACGCAAACGGCTTACTGCCTTGGCCATAAAGATCGGCGCTTGCGGGTGCTTTTGGCCTCCGGGCGCGAGGAGTTACTTCCGCGCACGCGTATTCTGCATGTTTCCAAAAGGACATTCCGGGCTCCTCACCGCCAGGAACAATTAGAAATCATAAAAAGTGCCGATGCCAGAAGGGAGAAACTAAAAGACGAAATAGACCTTGAGACCCTCTGGGAGTTAATCGTAGATGATACCGAAGAAATTTCACCAGATGAATTAGCAGAAGTTTATTTTGGCGAGGGCGCTGATGACGATCACGCAGCTGCTCTGATTCGCAAGGTCCTTGAAGACCGCCTTTATTTTCGTTTTCGCGAAGGAAATATCGTCGTCCACTCGCGAGAAGAAGTTTCCCGCTTAAAAGAAGCCCGTCGTAAGGAAGAGGAACGCCTGGCCCGCCGCGAAAAAGGGGCCTTGTGGCTAAGGTCTCTTTTAGAGGGGAAGGAGGTTCCTCTCTCAGATGAAATTAAAGATTTTTGGCTAAGATCTCTTAAAGAGTTTTTGCTTTTTGGCGATGAGGCAAATCATGCCAAAGAGACCAAGGATTTGCTAAAAAGCCTAGGGGCTGAACGGCCAGGGAAAGTCTTTAAAATTTTGGTCTCTGCAGGGGTTTTTTCCGAAGACGAGAACCTTGAACTTTTGCGCTTTGATATCAAAGAAGACTTCCCCGAAGAGGTAGAACGAGAAGCCCAAGAAATAGTCGCCAAAGGTTTTGATCGCGAAGGCCGCGAGGATCTAACTCATCTCTTCCCTATAACCATTGATGGCCCAGAGACAAGAGATTTCGACGATGCCATTCACTTTTGCGAAAGGGAAGATGGTCTGGAAATCGGGATCCACATTGCTGATGTTTCTGCTTTTGTGCCACCAGGATCGCGTCTTTTTAAAGAGGCTTTAAACCGTGGGGCTACGATTTATCTTCCTGATCGCATCATTCCCATGCTTCCACGGATAATTTCCGAAGAAGCAGCAAGCCTTATTGCTGGTAAAGAACGTCCTGCCCTTTCCTTTCTGGCAACACTATCACCTGACGGGGAACTTAAGGGCTTTCGTATTGTCCGTTCGGTGGTCAAAGTAGCCCAAAGACTCACCTATGATGAAGCCGATACCTTGCTCGATAAAGAACTTGCGCCACTTTATGAGTTTTCACAAAAGCTTTTTAAAAGGCGCCTTAAGGCCGGGGCCCTCCCGGTTTATTTGCCAGAAATTTCTCTTCGGGTAGAAGACGGGCACATAATACTTGAGCGTATTGAAATAACAGGGGCAAGATTCTTGGTCTCAGAGTACATGATTCTTGCGAATTTTATCGCGGCGAAGTTTTTAAAAGATAAACAGGTGCCTGCCATCTATCGCAGCCAACCTAAACCCAAAGAGCGCATTATTTCCGGGCACGAGCAAGACCTTTATCTCAATTTTCTCCAGCTAAGGCATATGTCCCGGGGGGAGATGCATCTTTCTCCAGAGTTTCATCATGGACTGGGGCTTCCCTGCTATACCACGGTTACTTCGCCTATTCGAAGAGCGGTAGATCTAATTATGGAGCACCAGCTTTGCCATTTTCTCAGGACAGGAAAGCTGCTTTTTAGCGTAGAAGAGATCGAAGAATTTTTGAAAGAGCTTTCGCGTGCCCTTGAAGTGGTAAACACCGTTAAAAACAGAACTTATCGCTATTGGTTGCTCAAATATCTCAAAGAAAACGCTCGCAATCAAAAATTAGACGCGTTAGTAATAGACATCCACCAGCGTAAGGCCAAGGTTTTAATTCTTGATTACATGATCACCGTTGATATTCCCTTGCCCCCCACCTTGAAGCTTGAACCGGGAACAAAAGTCCAGGTAGTGCTCAAGGGTATAAACCCCAGGGAAGACAATATCAAGGCCTTTCTAGCCCATTAGTTATTGTTTTTTGTCTTGTTTTTTTGTCTTTTTTAGAAAGGGGATCTACGACGAATATGTGCCCACCCTTTCTTTTGGCTTCGTAGAGGGCTTCATCTGCACGCAGGATCAGATCGTCAACGTCTTCGCTGATAGGGCGTTCTTCCCGGCGGATAAACTTGGCAATTCCTGCCGAAAGACTTGCGGGAGAGAAATCTTCCAGCGAAAAACGGTTAATGATACGTTTAACTATTTTACAAGCCGCATCGGTATCACACTGGGGCAAAATAAGGGCGAATTCATCGCCTCCGTAGCGAAAGGGCAGGTCAACGTATTTTCTAGTAGAAGAAACAAGGATTTCTGCTAAGCGTTTTAGCAGGCGGTCTCCGGCTTGGTGCCCAAAAGAATCATTAAATTGCTTAAATTTGTCAATATCAAACATCACCAGGTGGAGGGGATATTTTTGCCGCCAGGCTTTGTAGCATTCTTCGGTGAGTTTTTCTTCAAAATAGCGACGGTTGTAAATACCTGTAAGGGGATCTTGTTGCACCATAAGTTTTAATTTGTCGCGTAGTTCTTTTTCGCGCAAAATACGCGCTATTTTGGCCTCAAGCTCATCAATTTCAAAAGGCTTTCTGATGAAGTCGCCTGCACCTGCCTCAATTACGTCCCGGTATTTTACCTTTTGGCCGTGGGCGGTGATAGCAATTATCTCTAGCTCAGGCCATTTCTCTTTGGCCTTTTTGATAAGGGTGAGCCCGTCCATCTCGGGCATAAAGATATCAGTAATCAGGATGGTATAGGGGCCGTTTTTGTTAAGTAGCTCAAGGGCCTCTTTGCCATTTAAGGCAACGTCACACTGGCATCCCTTGGTGCCAAGATGGGTCTTGATGAACTCGGTAATAAGCGGCTCATCATCAACAACGAGAAATTTTAGTCTTTGTTCTGTTTTCGGGCAAATTAATTGATTTTCCATATCGCCATTTTACATAATCGGCAATAATGCGGTTATGGTCAAACACAAGTTCTTCAAAAGGTATTTCTTGCAGCGAAAAAAGTCTTGCCTCTGCGGCATCATCAGCCCCTTGCGGTGCACCATGTGCCTTGGCAATGTAAACCGTGGTTATCGTGTGAAACCGCGGGTCACGGTCTGGTTCAGAATAGGTATAAAATTGGCAGATAAGCTCTACGTCCAGGCCGGTTTCTTCTTGGGCCTCCCGCTTAGCAGCATCTTCTAACGACTCGCCATAGTCTACAAATCCGCCAGGTATGGCCCAACCGTATGGTGGATTTTTGCGGCGGATAAGGCAAATTTTATCTTCTACTTCGATAATGATATCCACCGTGGGAAAGGGATTGCGATAAGTTTCTATGGTTTTGCCACAATGCGGGCATTTTCTTTCTTTTTTCATGGCACGTACTTAGACGCAATGGGAATCATCTCTTCGTGAATCAAGCCGTTGCTTGCCAGAATATTGTTCTGAAAGGGATCGTAAGCTTCCCCTCGATAATTGGTAACACGGCCACCTGCTTCTTTTACCAGAAGGATTCCGGCAGCAGTATCCCAGGGCTTAAGAAGTGGCTCCCAGAACCCATCAAAACGCCCGCAGGCAACGTAAGCAAGATCAAGGGCCGCTGCCCCTGCCCGACGCACCCCCTGGGCCTTTATCAGAAAGTCGTGGAAAGCACCTACGACTTTTTCAGGCTGGTCATGGACTCCATAAGGGAAGCCAGTGGCCAAAACTGCGTCGTTGAGCTTAGCTACTTGAGAGACGTTTATTTGACGCCCGTTTAAAAAAGCGCCTTTTTCTTTCTCCGCCCAAAAGAGCTCATCAAGCATAACGTGATAAATCACCCCGAGGACAGGTTCTTTGTCTTCCATGAGGGCAATACTTGGGGCAAACCAGGGAAAATGATGGGCATAGTTAGTGGTGCCGTCTAATGGATCCACCAGCCAGTAGCGGCCTTTGGGTTCTGTTTTGGCCTGTTCTTCGGCAAGAATGGGGATGCCAGAGGTTTTTAGCAAGGAGACAATAAGGGCCTCGCTTTTTATGTCAACTTCTGTTACCAGGTCAATTTCTCCTTTGCGCTTTACTTCAATGTTTTTGTCAAAGTATTCGCGCTGAAGTCTTCCTGCAGCAAGGGCCGCGGCTTTGGCCAAAGCTAAAAGCTCCATGGTTATGCCTCCACCGCTTTGGCAAGATTTTCTTCATAAGGCGCTTTCACCACTTGCCTTTCGGTTATGATGGCAGAGATATATGAGTTTGGTGTCACGTCAAAAGCAGGATTTAGGGCCGAGACCCCACGCGGGGCAATGCGTTTTTTAACACAACAGAGCACTTCTTTTTCATCACGCCATTCAATGGGAATATCTTTGCCGGTAGAGGTAGCAAGGTCTATCGTGGAACAAGGAGCGGCCACGTAAAACGGCACCTGGTTTTCACGCGCAAGTACGGCTAGGGAATAAGTGCCGATTTTATTGGCTACGTCGCCATTTGCTGCGATGCGGTCTGCACCAACCACTATGGCCTGGACCTTTCCCTGGGCCATGAGGCTTCCTGCCGCCCCATCAGGGCTTATCTTTACAGGGATGCCGACTTTTTTTAGCTCCCAGGCCGTAAGCCGCGCTCCCTGAAGCCAAGGCCTGGTCTCGTCTGCAATGACTTCTATTTCTTTGCCAGCCTCAAAAGCCGCCCTGATTACCCCAATGGCTGTGCCGTAGCCTCCTGTTGCCAGGGCTCCAGCATTGCAATGGGTAAGAACGGAAGCCTTGGCAGGAATGAGTTTTGCGCCTAAGCGGCCCATGGCTTTGTTGGCTTCGATATCTTCTTCCCAGATTTTTAAAGCTTCCTGGCGCAGACGAGAAACTATATCGTCAACAGATAAATCTTCGCTTTGGGCTACTTTTATAAGCCTATCAACCGCCCAGGCAAGGTTTACGGCTGTGGGGCGGGCACTTTTAAGGCTTTCGCCAATACGTTTTAGTTTGGCAAGAAAGTCCTTTTTGCTGCGGGCTTTGATGCGTTCTGCCCCTAAAACCAGCCCGATGGCAGCGGTAATCCCTATGGCAGGGGCCCCGCGTACTACCATTTTTTTAATGGCTTGCTTCACCTGGGCTGGGGTTTTAAAGCGCAGGTATTTCTCTTTCCAGGGTAAAAGCCGCTGGTCAAGCAAGAGAAGGCCCTTTTGATCCCAAAGGATAGGCCTGATGACGTCCAAGTTTGAAGGCAAAAACTCCACAGTCCCTCCTTAGGCTTCAAGCAGTTCTGTAAGGATTTTATTGACAAGCTTGGGATTGGCCTTGCCTCTGGTTTCACGCATCACCTGGCCTACGAAAAAGCCAATGACATTCTTTTTGCCCTGGCGGTATTTTTCCACCTCTTTGGGATGGGCTTCGACGATCTTCTGGCAGATAGCCCGCAAGGCATCTTCGTCGTTTTCCTGTTTAAGGCCTTTTTCTTCGACGATTTCTTTGGGTGAACGACCCTGATAGACCTCTGGGAAGATCTGTTTGGCAATAGTTGAGCTGATAACGCCTTCATCAAGGAGTTTAAGCAACTCAACAAAATGCTCAGGGGTAAGCTTTGTTTCGTGGATTTCTTTTCCTTCTTTATTGAGCTCACGAAGGACTTCGGTCATTATCCAGTTGCTAACAAGTTTGGGCTTGGGAAAATTTTTGCAACAAGCTTCAAAAAATTCCGCAAGCTTACGAGAAGAGGTTATTATCTCTGCATCATAAGCAGGAAGGCCAAATTCCTCCATAAAGCGCTTTTTCTTAGCATCGGGTAACTCTGGAAGGGTGTCGGCGATTTCCCTTATCCAATGTTCAGAAATTTCAACAGGGACAAGATCCGGATCTGGGAAATAGCGGTAATCATGGGCTTCTTCTTTGCCGCGCATAGACTGGGTAACCCCGCGGGCAACGTCAAAAAGCCGCGTTTCCTGGATTACCTCTTTTCCGTCTAAGATGAGGGCGATTTGCCGTTTTATTTCGTATTCAAGGGCTTTTTGTACGTGTTTAAATGAGTTCATGTTTTTCAGTTCTACTTTGGTGCCGAACTTTTCACTTCCCCGCGGACGCACAGAAATGTTGGCATCGCAACGAAGGCTGCCTTCTTCCATATTACCGTCGCATATTTCTAGGTAGCGAAGGATAGAACGAAGCTTTTTAAGGTAAGCAACAGCCTCTTCAGGGGAACGCATATCCGGTTCGCTTACAATTTCAAGAAGGGGGACCCCGGTGCGGTTTAAGTCAACGTATGATACAGGACGTGCTTCGTCGTGGATGAGTTTTCCAGCGTCCTCTTCCATGTGTATGCGCACCAGGCCTACTTTTTTCTTCTGGCCATCGACTTCTATTTCAATATAGCCACCTTCTGCTAAAGGGAGTTCGTACTGCGAGATTTGATAACCTTTGGGTAGGTCTGGATAAAAGTAGTTTTTTCGTGCAAAGACAGAAACAGGGTTTATACGAGCATTGGTAGCTAAGGCGAGTTTGATGGCGAATTCCACGACCCTTTTGTTGAGCACCGGAAGGCTTCCTGGCATGCCACAACAAACCGGACACACATGAGAATTGGGGGCAGCGCCAAATTCCGTGGAACAAGAACAAAAAATTTTGCTTTTGGTGAGAAGCTGGGCGTGTACTTCCAGCCCAATGACTGCTTCAAAGTCCATAACTTCCTCCTTGTTAAAGGATAACAAGAGCTTATCTCTTGGAGATTAATTGTCAACGAGAAAGATGGGGAGGAAGTTTGACAAAATAAAGAAGGGTGCCCGCAGGCACCCTGAAATAAAACAGTGGGGAATGGTGTCTTTAGAAAGACTTAAAGTTTGCCTTGTTCTTTTAATTCTTTGACAAAGGCATCGATAGGATTTTCTCTTTTTCCAACTTTCTTTGGAATTGGTACTCCGCGTTTGCGCAATTCAGTGACGATTTTCATTACTTGGAACTTGCTGATACCGAGTTTTTCGGCAATTTCCGCTGCTGACATGTTAAGATAGTTTTCATAAACAAACTTAACATCTTCTTTGGTAACGGGTCTGCTGCGCTTTCTAGCCATGTTCTCCCTCCCTTAAAATTTTTTCTTTTATTAAGGCTAACTATTTGTATGTTGTCAAGACTTTTTTGCTAAAATCTTCTTTTTAGAATTCAATATTCCATGATTTAATTTTAGCTAAAATTTCAAAAGACGTGAGATTATGATAAAGAGGTGTAATGGTAATAAAGCCTTCTTTTAAGGCAACTACGTCAGTGTCGGGATCTTCTTCGATGAATTTTTCACTGCACTGCCAATAATAAATATTTCCATGAGGGTCAATTCTTTTTTCGAATTTTTCAATAAGAGGTTTTGTGCTTTGGCGCACGCATTTTATGCCTTTAATTTGATGGGCAGGAATAGCGGGAATATTTACGTTTAAACATATATTTTTGGGGAATCCATTTTTAGCCAGAAATTCAATTAAGCAACTGGTAAAATAAGCGGCAAAACAATAATCTGGCTCTAGATATTCGTTTAAAGAAACAGCTATGCTAGGATATCCAAGAATTGCTCCTTCTGTGGCAGCAGAGACCGTTCCCGAATAAAGAACATTTATTCCCACGTTTGCACCTCTGTTGATTCCAGATAAAACTAGATCAACTTTCCCGTTTACTATTTCGTATAATGCCAGTTTTACACAATCAGCAGGAGTGCCACTTACAGCGTATCCAAAAAATATGTTGTTTCTTTTTATTTTCCTAACCCGCAAAGGATCGGCGATAGTGATAGCATGTCCTACTGCGCTTCTTTCTGCTTCCGGGGCTACAATAATAACCTGATGCTCACCACACAGGGCATCATGAAGGGCACACAGTCCCTCTGCAAAAATGCCATCATCGTTAGTTAGTAATATCCTCATCTAAAAGTCATCTCCTTTGCTCAGAAAATGGATTAGACATGCTTTTCGATGAGGACAATAATCTTTGGGATGTGGACAGCCCTTTTTAAGAGGACGATATTCTCCGTCCTTGGCACAATATCCTTTTTCTTCTTGATCGCTTTTGTTTTTTTGGGATTTATGTTCTGTATTCGGCATTTATTTTCACGTAATCATAGCTTAAGTCACATGTTAGATATTCCGCAGAAGCATTACCTTCTTTGAGGTCAATTGTCAAAGTAAATTCGTTTTTTGTCATTTCCTGATGAGCTAACTTTTCTTGTTCTTTCCCCTGTCCTAATCCATTGGCAACTATTTTTATTTGGTTAATGTAAATGTCAGTTTTTTCAGGGTTAAAGCTTACTCCTGCTCGCCCCATGGCTGCTAAGAATCGCCCCCAATTAGGATCTTCTCCGAAGAAAGCAGTTTTTGACAACAAAGAATTGGCAATAGTTTTAGCAATTATAAGAGCTTTTTCTTCATTGTCAGCATTGATCACCTTTATTTGTACTAATTTTGTGGCCCCTTCGCCATCTTTTACGATAAATTTAGCAAGTTCATAGCATATCTCATAACAGGCCTGGTCAAATAATTTTTGGTCTTCTTGGGTATCTATTTTCCCAGAAATAGCATTAGCCATCATGTAAACCGTATCGTTAGTGCTGGTATCTCCATCTACTGAGATTCTATTGAAAGTAAGAGCGACGTTTTTTTTGAGCGTTTCTTTTAGAAAAACAGGAGAAAGCTCGGCGTCAGTTAAGATAAAGGCAAGCATGGTGGCCATATTGGGGCAAATCATGCCTGCCCCCTTAGCGATTCCTAAGATAGTTATTTCTCCTGAGGGAATGTTTATCTTACGGCTAGCTATTTTGGGAAAGGCATCTGTTGTCATAATAGCCCGAGCAAATTGTTCCACACCATCGGTAGAGAGATTTGCACAAAGGTTTGGCAAGGAATTTATGATTTTGTCTTTTGGGAGTCTTTCTCCAATAACCCCTGTGGAAGCAGGGAGAATATTTGTCAGGTTGCAGCCCAAATTTTGGCCAGGGCCTCTAAAATTTCTTGCGCGTCTTTAAGCCCCGCTTCTCCGGTGCACGCGTTTGCACAGCCGCTATTTACCAGGATAGCTTTGATTCCCTCGGTCTTGCTCAAAATTTCTTTTCCGAGCAGCACCGGGGCGGCTTTTACCAAATTTTGGGTAAAAACTCCGGCTGCCAGGGCTTTTGCTTCGGTATAAATCAGTCCAAGATCAAGGCCTTCTTTTTTTATGCCGCTGGCACAGGCGGCAAATTGAAACCCTCGGGGAACAAACATTTTTTCCTCCTTCTTTTTTGCTATTTCATGGAGCGTTTTACCAACAAAGCGGCAGCTCGAGAAGGCCTATTACCTTTTCCTTCGCTATGCCTTTGCTCACCCTTCGCTGGTCAGAGACTTTCCCTGCGACGCTTTTTTCATATTTTCGGTGTGAGCAATCACAAATGACGGTTGATATGCTCTTAGCAATATCTTGTTTAGTTTGATTTTTAGCCTAAAATGTAGCGAACATGGCGCGTATTGCTATAGAAAAAGCCCTTTGGTGGTCTCTTGAACAAAGCAAGCGCTTAAAACAAGGAGAATGTCTGGATCTTCTTTGTAAGAAACGCAATCGTCTTTTGCGTGTAAAAAAGATAGCTTCAGGGTTTGCCATAGAAGAACGAGGCTTTTTCAAGGAAGACCACCAGGCAGAAAGTTTAAAAGAGCTTCAAAAGATTCTTGAAAGGCTTATTGCGCGGGAGTTTCCTCGCAGCCACATGTTATGGGCTCATAAGCGGCGGTTTTGATGGATAGCAAAGACCTACTTAACAAATTAAAAAAACTAGAAGGTAAAAGTTACGGAGCGTATAAAGAGCTCAAGGGCACTTACCAGTTCTCTGAATTCTTGCTTTGTATAGATAAGGTGCAATCAGATCCCTTTGCTCCTCCAAGCCTTATGCGCGTCAAAATCCCATCTGCCTCAGCGGGTTATCCTGCCCATTTTTATAGTAACGATTCGCGACGCCTTGGGCTGGAAAACTTTTTAGCCAAGTGCGCCAAAGATCTCAGCAAGGGGCTTTCCCGCAAAATAGGCACCGGGAAAGGGGGCTTAATCAAAGTGCACGGCCCAGGGCAAGAAATTTTGCCGCGCACCGGGGTAGAGGTCTTTCCTGATGGAAGTGTTGAGTTGCGTTTTTTTGTGGGGCTTCCTGCAGCAGGACGTCGCATCCTGGCTAAAGAAGCCCAAAAAATCCTATTTGATTCCTTACCCCAGCTTGCCAAGGGGCTTTTTTTTCAAAATGTAGCCAAGGACTTGCTACAGAAATACGTAGAAACAAACGAAGACGCTGATTTTTTGCGCAAAAAGTTAAACGAGCTTGGGTTAGTGGCTTTTGTAGCTGATGGAAGTATCTTGCCAAGGGCCTCTGGCGTTGATCCCAGGCCTGCTAAAAACGCTATCCCTTTTGTCGCCCCGGAAACCCTTGCCCTTGAGCTTGAACTCCCTAATCAGGGGAAGATTAGAGGCCTGGCCATAAGGCCAGGTGTTACGTTGATTGCAGGAGGTGGCTTTCACGGAAAATCCACCCTTTTGCGTGCCATTGAGCAGGGCATTTATAACCATGTGCCAGGTGACGGACGAGAATTTGTGGTGACTATCACAGAGGCAATTAAAATAAGGGCGGAGGATGGCCGCAAAATTACCGGAGTGAACATCTCTCCTTTTATTAATAATCTTCCCTTTGGCCAGGATACGCATGCCTTTACTACAGACTGTGCGTCAGGCTCTACCAGCCAGGCGGCCAATATCATGGAAGCCTTAGAAATCGGGTCAAAGCTTTTGCTAATAGACGAAGACACATCCGCTACCAACTTTATGATTCGTGATATGCGCATGCAGGCGTTGGTTTCTAAAGAAAAGGAACCCATAACGCCTTTTCTTGATAGGGTCAGGGAGATTTATGAAATTTTCGGTATTTCGAGTATCCTGGTTGTAGGCGGCTGTGGTGACTATCTTGACGTGGCTGATACCGTAATTGTGATGGAAGAATATCTACCCAAAGATGCTACCCTTGAGGCCAAAAAAATTGTTCAAGAATTTCCTTTGAGGCGCAGAAAAGAAGCTGCTTTCCCTTTTGTTTTGCCCAGGCCCCGATCTTTTAGGGAAGATAGCTTCCCTCGAGTCCCAAAACCCCCAAAGCCCAAAGGCAGACATATTATCGTCTGGGGTAAGGAACTAATAGATCTTCAGGCGGTGGAACAATTAGTTTCTGAGGACCAAACACGTGCTATAGCACTTGCTCTTCCCCTGCTTGCCCAGCATCTTAAAAAGGGCCTTTCTTTGCCAGAGGCTCTTGATGTTTTACAACAAGACCTCAAGGAAAAAGGGCTTTTAATGTTGAGCAGTCTTCCCAGGGGAGATTTGGCAGGGTTTAGGGCCTTTGAATTGGCCGCAGCCCTTAATCGTTTGCGGACCTTAAAGGTGAGAAATGCCTAGACGCCGCAAAAAGGCTCCCAGAAAGCTTTCCCATTTTCATCTGGCGGTGCTTTTCTTTTCAGCAGCCGCCTTCGCTTTAATCTTTGTTCTTTTAGTGGTTTATTTTTACCTTTCGCTTGGGCTTCCTAGCATTTCAAAGCTTATCAATTATGAGCCTCCTGCGGCAACGGTAGTTCTTGACCATCGCGGCGAGACTTTGGCTTATTGGTACAAAGAGCGCAGGTTTCCCGTTCCTCTTTCTCAGGTGCCCCCCTATTTGATTCAGGCCTTTGTCTCTGCGGAAGATGCCAGGTTCTATGAGCACAAAGGACTTGACTTCCTGAGTATTTTAAGGGCGGCCCTAAGGGATATTAAGGCCCGTCGTATTGTTCAAGGGGGAAGTACAATTACCCAACAGGTAGCCCGTGCCCTGCTCCTTTCAAATGAAAGAACTCTAAAACGCAAGCTCAAAGAAGCTATCTTGGCCTGGCAAATTGATGCGGCCCTTACCAAAGACGAAATTCTCACTATTTATCTAAATCAAATTTATCTGGGGGCGGGGGCTTACGGAGTAGAAGCTGCAGCAAGGACGTATTTTAACAAGCACGTATGGGAACTAACCCTTCCTGAGGCAGCTCTCATCGCGGGCCTAACTCCTGCACCCAGTAAATATAACCCTTTACGGAATCCAAAGCTTGCTCTTAAACGCAGGGCCTACGTGTTGCGTCGCATGGCAGAAGAGGGCTATATCAGCTGGGAAACAGCAGAAAAGGCCATGAAAGCCCCTCTTAAACTCAACCCTGGAGATTTTTCCCCTAAAAAAGAAGCGCTTTATTTTCTATCGGTCTTGCGCCAAAGGCTTGAGAGAAAATTTGGCCCAGAGCTTTATACCGGTGGTTATACTATTTACGCCTCATTAGATCTTCTCTGGCAACAGGAAGTTGAAAAACGCTTGCAAGAGCACTTAAAAATCATTGCCAAGCGGAACAAGCATAAAGATATCCCTGAGGGGGCGGTTATTTGTCTTGATAACCAAAGCGGCGCGGTTCGTGTGCTGGTCGGAGGAAAGGACTTTCGCAACACACAATTTAACCGTGCCATCCAGGCGAGGCGTCAGCCGGGTTCAGCTTTTAAGCCCATTATTTGGGCTACTGTCCTTGAGAAGGGCTTTGCTAACGTAGCAAGTCAAGTGGTGGATGAGCCTATTGTTTTGCCCGGGGCCAAAGCAGGTTCCTTTTGGCAGCCTAAGAATTTTGACAAAGGCTATTTGGGCCCTATTAGTTTGCGTACTGCTCTGGTGCATTCGCGCAATACCGTGGCAGTTAAGCTTGCCTATGCCACGGGACTGCCTGATCTCATAACCACCGCGCAGATGCTGGGCATAAAAAGTCCGCTTGCGCGTAATTATTCTCTAGCCCTTGGAAGCTCTGGTATTTCACTTTTGGAGTTAACCAGGGCCTATACTGTTTTTATCAACCAGGGTGTGCTGAAAGACACCCGGTGGGTGGAAAGTATTTTTGATCGCCACGGCAAGGCTATTGCCCTTGAAACTAAAAGCAAGCAGGTTATTTCCCCTGAAACCGCTTATTTTATGAGTTTTCTTTTGCACGAAGTGGTAAGAGACGGCACAGGACGGTGTGCTAAAGCCTTGGGTGTTTGGGCAGGAGGAAAAACAGGTACCACGGATAATTATAAAGATGCCTGGTTCATTGGTTTTACTAAAGAAATTACCTGCGGGGTATGGATAGGTTACGATAAGGTCGTTTCTTTAGGGAGACTTGAGACCGGAGGCCGAGCAGCCTGCCCCATGTGGGTTAAGGCCATGGAAAGCAGGCCAGAAAGTTATTTAGACGAAGCGCCTTCTCCTCCTGAAGACATTGTATTCCTTGAGATTCAAGATTTTGATCCTCTTAGAGGCAGAGAAACAATTCTTATGCCTTTTAGGGAAAAAGATGTCCCAGAACTAAAAAATAGCCTTCCGCGCCAGGGTATTCAGAGATTTATAAGAGAGCTTCTTTCGCCTCTTGGATTTTAGAAGTCTGCTTTTTACGAGGAATCTTAGAGAGATCGTCTCGAATCCAGTAAAGCACGTTGTATTTCTTTTTGAGATGATCAACCATTTCTTTGAACTTGTCTTCAGGCATATCCATAACGCGAAAATATACACGACGCCTTTCAAGTTCTAGGCCTTCATAAGAAGTTAGCACCGTAACAATGCGAGCGCCGTGTCTGCGAATTTCTTGGGCGATTTCGGAGATAAGCCCTGGCTGGGCCTTGAGAAGAAAAGCAATCTGATAAGGACCATAGTAAATTCCGGTGATGTGGATAAGGACTTTGAATACGTCTGTTTGGGTGATGATGCCGATTACGTGGTTTTCTTCGTCAACCACAGGGAGACCTGAAATGCGATTTTCAAGCATGACCACCGCGGCAAATTCTACGGTAACATCAGGGGTTATGGTGATAGGGTCAGGGGTCATGACGTCTTTTACCCTGATTTCAGAAAGAAGATAGTAGAGCTCATGAACATCTAGGGCCGTGGCTTTTGATGGGGTTGCCTCTCTGATATCACGGTCAGTGATAATCCCTACCAGTTTGCCGTCTTTCACCACCGGTATGCGGCGCATGTTGTGTTCTTTCATTATCTGAACTGCTTTCATAATGGAAGCATTTTCATCGAGTACGATAGGGTCTTCAGTCATCCATTCTTTGACAAGCATAAAAGCCCCCTCTTTTCTCAAATTTGGCCATTTATACCATTATCGTGTAAATAAGCAAACACTTAAACTTAATAGGGCTTCTTTTTTAGAAGAATCAAAAATTCTTTATTTCCTGCCGGGCCAAGGATTGGACTTTCAGTTATTCCCTCTGTTTTGAGATTAAGTTCTTTTTCGGAAAAAGTTTTTATTTTCTCAATAACTTCTTGGTGGAGTTTTGGATCCTTTACTACACCACCTTTGCCGACTTTTCCTTTTCCAACTTCAAACTGA
>Ga0256840_1002190_pt1 | contig 17480 bp, 18 predicted proteins | sample 355202metaG_FD_185969 | JGI IMG/M metagenome (GOLD analysis project Ga0256840, IMG submission 185969) | Hydrothermal vent microbial communities from Mid Atlantic Ridge, Atlantic Ocean - 355-202 | ecosystem: Environmental > Aquatic > Marine > Hydrothermal vents | place: Atlantic Ocean: Mid... | reverse complement strand
GTGAAATACTGCATTACTGATAAATAGTTTTATCTTGGTAGGGTTGGCATTTGGATTGTGAAAACTGTTGTGCCACTCTTCTGGGCTTAATTTCCCATCAAAAATATATTGCTCATCTCGCGATTCAACAAATGTGATATTTTTAATACGATAGGTGTAGTATGCTCCATTATAGGTTATAAGGTACCAGTAGCCATCGAACTGTGCAATTTTAAGTGGCATGGTCTTGTAAGTGCTTCCATTGTGGGTAATGTCAACATAGTTTCTTTGTGCTATAGCCAACTCCAGTGTTTTTACTAAACTTTCTTTATGGTCAATGTTTTCTTGTTGTATTTCAATATAGTAAACATTGGAAATGGCATTGAGACTAGATACAATCGACTTTCTTGTTTTATAGTACGAATCATTTTCTTTAAATTATACATTGAGGGCTTCAGATATTTTGTATGATTCTTCTAGTTCTTTAGTATCCCAAAGATAGGTAAATTGGTATTCTTTACCAATTTTTTCTTTTTTAGCCAGACCAAAATCTATCAGTTTATCTAGAGCTCTTTTAATGCGTTTTTCATCGCTGTGCTTTTGATTGTTGGTTTGTTCCCAGATATGACTGTAGTGTTGTTCTAGTGTATTTCTCAGTGTCACAACATTACAAACCTTCAATGCTTTGAAAACACTATGGATACTTTTGAGTTCTTCTTCTTTTGTATTTACTCTTTTTTTGTTGGGCATAGCTACTCCTTGTTGACACTTATTGGGAGTGTACTATAGCATAATACTATTATCAAGAGGAGTCAAGATCTAACCAACACAACAAACAAGACATAAAGATGTCAAAAAATTAAGTTATACTTTTAAAAAAGCAGGAGTATACCATGGCAAAGATCATTATATTAAGTGGGGCAGGACTAAGTGCAGAAAGTGGAATTTCAACATTTAGAGATAGTGGTGGTTTATGGGAAAACCACTCTGTCTTTGAAGTGTGTAGTTCTGATAGCTTAATCAATAACAAAGAGACTACAATTCGATTCTATGATGCTAGGAGAGAACAGTTGAAAGAAGTTGAACCAAATTATACTCATAGAGTTATAGCAGAGCTAAAGAAAAAATACCCAGATATTTGTATTATCACCCAAAATGTAGATGATCTACTTGAGAGAGCAGGTTGTGCAGATGTTATTCACTTGCATGGTTATCTCACAAATTTAAAATGCATGAATGAGTGTGGATATGTATTGCCAATTGGATACAAAAAACAAAATAATCAACTTTGTGAAGATTGTGGTTCAGAGCTTAGACCAGATATTGTATTTTTTGGAGAGAATGCACCTTTTTATAGATACCTATACAATGAGATACAAGATTGTAAGATGTTAGTCGTAATCGGCACAAGTGGAGAAGTGCTAGATATAAACTTCTTAAGTAGAGGTATACAGCATACTATCCTAAATAATTTAGAACCAAGTAAAAGTATTGAAACAAAAAAATTTACCAAAGTACTGTATAAACCATCTACTGAAGCCATTGATGAGATAAGAGATGATATTGAAGGTTTTATCTTAAAGAAGTAAATAAAATTCAAAAACAGACATAAAGCTGTCAAGCTTGCATGTATAATTATCAAAACCAAAAGGAGGTTTCATGCAAGAAAAATATCTACTTATCTCAGGCAGACCTGGTGTAGGTAAAACAGAAATGCTTATGTCCTATGCTAATTTATATCCAAAAGAAACCATAATCCTCTCAGAAGGACATTCCAAAAAACATATGCAAGAAAGAGGTCTACATGTAGGTGTTGATGTGGTAAGTACTCAAGAGTTGGGCGGTATCAATTATTTAAAATATAAAACATTTTGTATTGATTATATAGAACTATTCGATAGAGATTTTATAATGAATCTAGTCGAAGAATTAATGCTATTAGATATAAGAATTGTAGCGTTATCGCACATGAGAGCAAAAACTTTTTACACTAACAATATATTTGAACAAGTGCTTAACAAACAAAAGTGCCAAAATGTACTAGAATTTGCTAAATTGAAAATCAAACTTCCTTTTGAGATGGAGGAGAAGATGGAGCATATAGTGTGTAGCAATCATGGGAATATAGTTTATATATCTCAACACAAAGATGATAAAGCTTTTGAAAAAAATATTTGTCAATATCTATCTGAAGATTTGAAGATGTTTGAAAAAAAAGACTTATTGTTGCATTTTAGTGAAAATGAAAATTCTCTTTATAATACCAATATAGATGAGCTATTGCTAGCAGGACTAGAAACAGATTACCCAAGTATAGAGCTTTTTAGCAACAATAAAAAACTAAATTTACCAGATATCTCTTTGGTTACATATATGAAATATCCTATATTTTATAATGAAGATACAACAATAGTCGTTGAAGGAGATTTGGCATATTTTGATGCAAATAGAATTGATAAGGTTTTTGATTTAAGGGCTATAGCCCAAGCAGAAGAAGAGCAAAATGAACAATAAAGTCAAAGAATTTTTTAACTATATGTCTCGTAAGTGGCATAAAAAACACAGGTCAATTAGACCTAGGCAAGGTCGTTATTTGGGTTATAGGCCAACTCATTATGTCAATATCCCACCAATGGATAAGTTTACACATTTTATAGACTGCGAGCTTAGTCCAGCGATTTGTCCAATGAAATGGGAGGATTTAGAGATCCAATTTGATCTTCTTGAAAAAAGATATTGCGAGTATTGTGGCAAGTATGTTTACCGTGTTGATAATCAATATATGTTAGATCAAATGCAAGAAAAAAACAGATGTATCGCTATCTCAAGTAACTTTCTTGAAAAGTTAAATGGGCAGCTAAATAATGAAGAGCATAAAAGACTAGAAGACAAGTTGTTATTTTCAAAGTTATTTCTAATACATAGATATATTCACCCTAGTGAACATAAGAAGTATTTAGAGGAGAACCTAACACAAGAGCAGATATTAAAAAATGTAATTTTAAGTATTTTAGAGTCAAAAAATATAGAAGATAATATCAAAATGTATAGCGATAGAGATGTAGAATTACAAAGAGTATTTGAAATTCTTGTGGACTATATTGAAGATAAAGTTTTTATTGAAAATATGATTGAAAAGATGCATTTGGCTATGAATCAAAAAACCATGCATAATTAATCTAAAATAATAAAATAAGGAATACATTCCATAAAAAGGAATTATAAATGGAATCAATTATACTAGAAGATAATCCTCATTGGTTAAACTCTGAAGTTTATAGATCTTTTGAGAGAAGGGATGTTTTAGAAAAGCCTGACTTTATTCCATATAAAAATTATGTAAGCTATTTAAGCAAACTTTATGATGCATATCTGAAACTTGCAAATCCTGATACAAACAAGAAAATTTACTTTTTTATAGATGAGATACAGATATTTCAAAACTTGGAAGTGAAATGTCACGACTAATAATATATATAGAATAGTATGATATAATAGTATTATAAATTCAAGGAGTCCATAATGCTTACAATATCGTCAAGTGATATTATCAAAAAACCATCATACATAACACGACCAACAGATATTACATTTGTAGAAGATGCGAAAAAACATATAACTAAAAGTGTAGTACTTCCGTATGAGTTTTATAAGCTTGTTCAAGAGAAGATAGAGGATGAACTCTATCTTTTTCAAAATAGAGAGGCACTAAACGCTAATGCTCAAGCTGAATTTTTAGAGATAGAAGAGAGCTTTGTAGAGGATACAGCTAAGTGAAACGAGGTGAAATATATCTTGTAAACTTTGGTAAAAAATACAATAGCGAGTTTGGAAAAGTTTGTCCAGCGCTCATCATTCAAAACGATATAGCCAATAGAAATATTGACAAGGTAGCGTTTAAGGGTGTGACACTCATTCCTATGACTACTTCCATCACAGGTGGAACAGTAAGAGTACTTATAAACAAACGCGATAATCTTGAAAAAGATTGTGAGTTATGTGTTAATGAGCTTTGTACACTTGATCAAAGTAGGATTAAACTTGATAATCTGCTTACAGTTTTAACCAATGATGAGATGGTAGAATTAGAATTAAAATTGCGCGGGCATTTGGGATTATGTTGAGTAAAACGGACATAAAGATGTCGAGAGTGTTTGATAAAATTAAAAATAAAATGGAGAAAAAATGAATTTAACATTAGATAAATTAAAAAGTTTATTAAAAAAAGAGATTAAAAATATCAGATTTGAAGAAGTGACTACATTATTTAAACATATTTTAGAAATAGAATTAGATGTAAATGAAGATGGAGTTAAAATAGGTGATAATACTTTAAAAGTTAGTAGTTTAGAATCACCTACGATTATATATTTCGGACCTTGCAAAGATAATATGACAAGAGATAGCGCTTATAGTGGAATTGAAGCAATGGCTGAAAAATTTACAGAATATAAAGATTTGGTATTGAAAATAGGATCTGTTTTAGGTGGTTTTGATTTTAATAACCATAAAATGATGGATAAACATAGAATAATTTCCAATAAAATAACAAGTAAAGATGATTACAGTGGTTCGTTGACAAGTCAAGGACAATCAAGGCATCCATCTTCTCACTTTGCGGATAATACCTATTTTTTTAATATAATGTACTTTATACAGCATGCAGATGATGTAGATATTCTAAAAAAGTCAAATATAGTATTAAGATATCCAGGTCAGTATTTTAAGATTGAGAATGATGATGAAGATTGGTCAAAAGAGTATAGGAGGCAAAATGAAATTTTAGAATACAGATTTCCCCCTAAATTTTTATGGATGTGGGCAAATAAAGACACTGTAATACATCCTATAAGTTTGATGGCATTTAGAAATTTTTTAAATACAGAATATGGAGAGAAGATTTTAAAAAATATAGATGAAAGCTATACACCCAAATCTGTTGCAAATATGAAATTTGATGATTTTACAAAAGCTTGGAAAAAAATATCAAATAGAATTTTAAATGACTTAATAGACGATTATGGTACCAAGACAAGCGATGAGAAAACAGAAATAATTTCTAAAGTTTCAAAATTAATCTCAGAAATTTCTATAGAAGAAACAGATATTAAAAATATATCAGATTTACTTCAAACAGGAAATAAAGCAGTAATTTTATGGGGTCCTCCAGGAACTGGGAAAACTTATGAAAGTATGCAAGTTGTAAAAGAGATATTTCAAATAGAAGATGAAATTTCGGATGAAGATTTAGAAAAAAATTATCTTTTTTCTTCAAGTGATAAATCAAGTGACTCAAAAGGATATTATGAAATCATACAGTTTCATCCTAACTATACCTATCAAGATTTTATAGGTGGTATATCTCCCAAATTAGGAGAAGATGGCAATAGCGTTTCTTATGAACTTAAAGAGGGAATTTTTAAACAATTTTGTGATGATGCAGGAAATAATAAAGACAAAAAGTATGTATTTATTATTGATGAGATAAATCGTGCAGAACTTTCTGCAGTTTTTGGCGAACTTCTTTTTGCTCTTGAGTATCGAGGAAAGTCTATTAAACTTCCAAATTTTGACAAAGCTTTTACCATTCCTGAAAATGTATATATCATTGGAACTATGAATAATGTAGATAAAAGTCTGGTTACTTTTGATCTGGCACTTAGAAGGAGATTTGGGTTTTTTAAGCTAATGCCAGAACTTGAGGTTATTAATGATTCCCTTAGTGATATTGTAGAAGAGGAGTCATTGAATAAATTTTTTGAAAAAGCAAAACAGCTAAATGATTGTATAAAAAGTGAGTTGGGATTAGGAGAAGATTATCAAATAGGTCAAGCATACTTTTTAAAAATTAAAGATTTTTTGAATCAAGAAAAAATAAAAAATTATGTATCTCAAATTATTACAAGTTTTGAGCTTGAAAAACTTTGGATTTATAATATTGAACCATTACTTGAAGAATATTTAGGAATGAGTATCGAAGATGAAAGCATACAGAGTAAGCTTAAAAATTTAAAAGATAAGTTTTTAAACGATAAGTAATGTTATTAGAACTAAAAGATAGTCAATATATTGATGGTATCCCAAAGGAGGATTGGCGTAAAACTTCTTTATATTGTCAGGCAGTAGATAAGCTAAGTAAAGAGATTAAAGAGAAAAAAGTAGAATTTTTTTCTTTGGGTGGTAAAAAACAAGAGTTAGAAGATGTGCTAATTTGGTACACGATTGAAAGTACTCAAAAAAAATCCAAAACTTCTATTATTATTATTGATAAAGCACAATTTTACACCTCTCATTATATTGGCTTTTATGCAACGAAAATTGATGACGAGGAAATAAATATTGTTGTCAAACCTAGATTTGGCGATAAAATTTTTAATTATTTGGTGTCGTATGCCTACGGAATTTATCTACCAAAAGGATTTTCAAGTAGTAGCGATAGCAAAGCAGATAGTTTGTGGCTCATTGCATTGATGTGGAAAGCTACCCTTCAAAAGGCGATGACAAAAAGTCAAATACCAAAAGAGTATCAAAAGTTTCAGAAAAACTTATCTACCTACAGAGGGCAGTTAAATATTTCACAACATATTAAACATAATCTTTTTGACAAGAGTAAATTTTACTGTAACTACAGAAAATTAACTATGGATACCACTATCAATCAAACAATACGCCAAACCTATAAAATACTTAAAAAACGAGGCTATGGCAATCTCCTTAATGATATAGTAGAATACGATACGATGTTACAATCTTTTGGGGTACAAGCAAAAGAAGTAAATCTAAAAAGCATTGCAAATATTAGATATTCAAAGCTTAATATCTACTACAAAAAAGTTATGGAATTAAGTAGTTTGATTTTAAAAAGTGAATCAAAATCAAGTGATAAAACTTCTACAAATAGTGATAGCTTTTCATATTTTTTTGATATTGCTGAGTTGTGGGAAAATTATCTATTAAAAGTACTTCAAAAACATTTACCAAATTTCAATATTTATTCTCCAAATGAAAGAGGTGGAATAAGCCTTTTTGACGATGGGTGCAGAGAGATAAGACCAGATATTATAATTGAAAAGAATGGAAAAGTAATAGCTATCCTTGATGCAAAATATAAATGGTATTCTAAAATAGGAAAATATGCAAATGAAGCAAATGCTGTTAGTAGAGATGATTTATATCAGATGAGTACCTATCTTTACCATTATGGAAAAGATTCAGAAAAAATTATAGGACTTTTTATTTCTCCTATAGAGCAAAAGGGTATCGATTTAAAGATATTAAAAAATAATGAGAATCATAAAATAGGTGTATTGAATTTAGACATAATACAGTTTGATAAGGATGAAGATGATAATTTCTCACTTGAGTCCATAAATCAAGAAGAAAAGAATTTTATCAATAAAATAAAAAAGGAACTGCAATATGACCCTATCTAAATCCCAATACATAAGAGGCTTACAATGCCACAAGTCTCTATGGCTATACAAAAACAGACCAGAACTAAGAGACGCACCAAACAGTCAAACAGAATCAAGTTTTAACACTGGATACGATGTTGGCGACTTAGCAAAAGAGCTGTTCCCAAATGGTGTTGAGATAGAGTTTAATAGTAATAACTTCAATGGAATGATTGAAAAAACTAAAGAACTTATAGCTAATGGTACAGAAGTGATTTATGAAGCGACATTTAAAGAAGATGGTATCTTTGCTATGGCTGATATTTTAGTAAAAAATGGAAAGGCTTGGGATATCTACGAGGTGAAAGCATCAACTCATACCAAAGAGTATCACATTAACGATACTTCTATTCAATGGTATGCACTCTCAAAAACCATAAATCTAAATCGTGCTTATGTTGTGCATATAAATAACAAGTATGTTAGGCATGGTAACCTTGATATAAAAGAATTATTTACTATTGATGATATTACAGATATAGTTTTAGAAAAACAAAACGACATAGAACAGCAACTTCTTGAGATGGAATATATGCTCTCACATAGTATGCCTGATATAGATATTGGCAAGCATTGTAGTGACCCTTATGGATGTGATTTTCACTCTCATTGTTGGCGGCATATACCTAGAAAGAGTTCCGTATTTGATATATCTTATACCATGGGTAAGCAGTGGAAACTGTACTATCAAGGAGTACTCAGTATAGATGATGTTCCTGATGATTTTCATTTAGGAAAAAATGCACGACTACAGATACAGCATCATAAATCACAAGAGATAAAAATAGATAAACCAAAAATCAAAGAGTTTTTAGACACCATAGAGTACCCTATAAACTTTTTTGACTTTGAGACTTTTCAAAATGCCATTCCACGGTTTGGCAATCAAATACCCTATGCACAAATGCCATTTCAGTATTCACTGCATATCTTACATGAAGATGGAACACTAGAGCATAAAGAGTTTTTAGGAGATGAAAATAGTGACCCAAGACGACCATTATCTGAGCAAATGCTAAAAGAGATAACACCAACTGGTTCAATCATAGCTTACAGCAAGTCATTTGAGATTACTCAAATAAAAAATCTAGCTCTTATATATAGTGATATGAGTGATGAACTATTGGCACTAAATGAGAGGTTTATAGACTTAGCAGACCCATTTAGAAACAAAGACTACTACCACCCAAATTTCAAAGGAAAGTTTTCTATAAAGATTGTTTTACCAACTCTTTTCCCAAATGATGATGAGTTAGACTATAAAAAGCTAGGCTCAATTCAAAATGGCGGGGATGCTATGGATACTTTTGCAAATTTATATCTTATTAAAGATAAAAGTAAATTAGATGGAATTAAGAAAGATTTACTTGCTTATTGTCGGCTAGATACTTTGGCTATGGTTCGGATTTTGGAGAAGTTGCATCAATTAATCGGAGATATAAATGAATAATATTGGAAAAATTGAATTTTATGATGAAATCAAAGATGGAATTGGTAGCAGAAATTCTAGAGAATTTTTAAAACAACTTTTTATAGATTTTTCAAAAAAGTGTAGATCATATTTTGATGTAACAGGAGATTTACCTTACATATATAGAGAACAACAAATACATTCTGTTTTAGTATCTGTTATCGATAATATTGCTGATGCTATTTTAGTTGAATGCCCAACAAATCGTAAAAAAAGAGGTTATGATCCTTCTCATGGTTGGATAGACTATTGGGTTAAATATGGGAATACTATTTTTTTAATAGAATTAAAACATAGCTACAATGGCCTAAAAAGTAATGGCTTTAAAGAAAAATCAAAAGAAGAATGGAAAACTGCGAATAAACAATTAAAACAAATACCAAAGAGAGATATTGATGATTTTAAAATAAACAAGAAAGATAATGTTGTAAAAATAGCATTACAGTTCAACACAACATATACAACAGCAAAAGATAATAATTTTTCATTTATAGAATGTGAGAATATTGGTAAGAAGATTATGAAAAGTCTCGATAAAAATTCATTAAAACCTAATTTTATAGCTCATTGGCACATTCATAAAGATATGCAAGTAGAATATGATTACACAAATGGTACAGAAAAATATCCTTATGTGCATATGTTGGCGAAACTATAAAGATGAAAATGATTGGAATATTTTGGTTTTGTAAATCTTTACTAGACAAGTTGATATAAATTGTTTAGTAGTGTTTTATGGATACAGCACTGAAGATTATCAACCAATAATTAACACCTCGAAATAAAAAGCAGACATAAAGATGTCAATTACTAATCTTATACTTCGTCTATTAAATTAGAGGAGTTTGATATGAGACGAAGAAGAAGAAATAATACTACGCTAGAGCAATTCGATAAAACACAACTTGTAGATAAGGAACTGATAGATAAAATTTCTCTATGGATGTTAAGAATTATAGTAAAACTTGGTGCTAGTAAGGAGTTTATAGATAAAGATAATTCTTTTCTAAGAGATTCAATAGCCTACTTCCTTGATATAGGAAAATATGCTGAAATGGATCGCTCAGATTTTAAACGAAGTGAACCACTTGCTATACTAAAAAGTAATTATAACAAACTAGAAAAAAGAAAACGATTTAGAAACTCAAAAATCTTATCTAAAAACATCAATCAAATATCAAAGCTTATGCATCTAAATACTTATGAAGAGCAAATATTAGAATTTACAATTCTATTGAATCAATATGATATATTAGATGAAACAGCTGATTTATTAGGCGATTCTCTCAACTCATCACAATCTAAAAAAATGCTCGGAGGCATATTAGATATCCCAATGGTTCACATAGATAGAGCTTTTAAGTCAAATTCTAAACTTAGCAAATCTTCCCTTGTAACGGTTAATAAAAATTTTCATAATGATTTGAGAAATAAAATAGAAATATTGAGTGAAGAGTTTGCGGACAACATGTTTAATCTTGATGAAGATATATCAGTCATGATAAAAAATGCAGTAAGACCATGTGAAAAAAGTTCTTTGAAGTTAAAAGATTATGGACACATCTCAAAAGATATAGATATTGTATTACCTTATCTTAAGCATGCAATTGAAACTAAAAAGAAAGGCGTTAACATACTTTTTTACGGTCTTCCTGGAACTGGAAAAACAGAACTTGCAAAGACCATATCGCAAAGTATAAAAACTAAACTATTTGAAATAAGCTATGCCGATGAAGAAGAGGAAGCCATAGATGGATACAACAGACTAAAAGCATATAAAACAGCTCAGTCACTTCTTGCAAGCCAAAATATTTTACTTATGTATGATGAAGCAGAGGATATATTTGATAGTAATGACAGTCTTTTGGCTCCAAAAAGACAAGACAATAAAGCATGGCTAAATAGAGTGCTTGAAACAAATACTATCCCTACTATATGGATAACAAATAATATCTATAGTATTGATAATGCAATGGTCAGGAGATTTGATTTTAGTGTAGAAGTTCCTATCCCAAATAAATCTAAAAGAGCTGAGATTATTAAAAATTATTCTAATGATTTACTTGATGAGCATAGCATAAAAGTATTGGCAGAAAATGAAAATATAGCTCCTGCACTTATAACTCGTGCTACTAGAGTTGTGAGTAGTATTGATGCAGAAGATAAATCAAAAGCCTTTACACAGGTTTTAAACAACACTCTAAAAGCACAAGGCTATAAGGAGATTAAAGAAAAAATAGTAACTTTATTGCCAAATGTATATGACCCCAAGTTCATCAACACAACAGCTGATTTAGAACTATTAACACAAGGTATAAAAGAGCACCAAAATGCAAGACTTTGCTTATACGGTGCTGCTGGAACTGGGAAAAGTGCATTTGGCAGATATATTGCTGAAACTTTAAAGAAACCACTTCTTCTTAAAAAAGGAAGTGATCTAATAAGTATGTATGTTGGTGGAAGTGAAAAAAATATAGCAAATGCATTTGAAGAAGCAAAGGAAGAAAAAGCTGTACTCGTATTTGATGAAGTCGATAGTTTTTTAGCAGACAGAACACAAGCTAAGCAAAGTTGGGAAGTTACTCAAGTTAATGAGATGCTTGTGCAGATGGAAAACTTTGATGGAATATTCATAGCTACAACAAACTTAATGGACAACCTTGATAAAGCTAGTTTAAGAAGGTTTGATTTAAAACTAGAGTTTGATTTTTTGAAAGCAGAACAATCATGGAATATGTTTTTATCATATTGTAGTGATTTGAAACTATCTAAACCAATGGACTCTTTTAGAAATACAATTGAGTGTTTAAGGTATTTGACGCCAGGGGATTTTGCAGCAGTTACTAGGCAAAATAGATTTAGACCTATTGTGGATATAAAAGACTTTATATCGCGACTTGAAGATGAAATAGCCGTTAAAAATGTTTCTAGTGGGAATATTATGGGTTTTTTGAAGAGTTAAACATATGCCTACATGCAAAAATAATAGTTGGGTTTTGTCGGTAGAAAACAAAGCTAATACAAAATATCATCATCACTATTTTTGTAGCTGTTCTAAAGAATTTAAATTAGCAACAGAGATAAATGAGCCTGATGCACCAAATATTTTATGCCCTATTTGTGGTAATTGTTGTTTTCAAGATGCTGTTGCATTTGAAAACATGAAAAGTACTAAGATTTGGAAGTATTTTAAATGGGTAACAGCAAGCAATGAGCACAAAGATTATTGGAGTATTATACTTAGATATGAAACTCCAATATACAATGATAAAACATACGAAGTTAAACTCAACAGTAAAGACTTATTGCGTATTGAATTAAAGAAAGATGGCTCAATACCTTTTAAAATATCTTATAAGTCAAAAATAATATCTCAATACAGTATGCTTTTAGATGATAAGGTTCAGCCATTTAAAAAACTTTTAGTTGATGAAGCAAAAAAAAGTTTGTATAACTATGTGATAATGAACAAGATCAAAACTATTGCGTGGATAGATGAAAGAGATATTGAAACATTCTCAAGTGATGAAAAACTAAAATATTTAACATTCTTTTTAAAGAATTCTCACCTAAAAGAACATAGATTTTTCTTTTGGAAAATGAATGAAATCCATAATTACACTACCAAGTATACATCACAAGTTGAAATGCTAAATTTTATAGTGGATAACCGTCAAGAAAAGAGCATAAAAAGAGCACTCTATCAAGGTTATGAAAATTCTATAAATGATATAGGATATTATTACCCATACAGTGATTATGTTTTTTCAAGAAGTATTGAGAATATTGACCTGCTAGTTAAACTATATGGTATATATCCAGTCATTAAACAGCATATATTTACAGATGAAACTTTTGATATGGCATTAGAGTTTATTTTGTTTTTAAAACGATACTATACAGAGAAGCAGATAGTAAAGCTTTTTGTCGAAGATATGCAAGATGAAAAAGAGTATAAAAATAGATTGGCTACTTGGAGGGATACTTTGTATATGCTTCAAACAAGAGATACATTTAATTTACTAGAAGAGAATTTTTTAAAAGTAAAGCTTGCTACAAAAAAACTACATGATGAGATAGTGAGAGTTTTTCATATAGTTTCATACGAGCTAGATCTTAAAGAGAATTTTGAATATGATGAAATATATCTATCTGCTAATAGCACATATAAAGAATTGGAATTTAGATTGCCATCAACTGTTAAAGAGCTTAGTTTATGGGCAAAAATACTTCACAATTGTATGTTTGGATATAGCAGAAGCATATATGAGCAGAGGTCTATAATATATGGAGTATTTAAAATAGAAGAACTTTTGTATGCAGTTGAGCTGAATGACTTTAAAATAGTTCAGGCTAAAGGGGTTTCTAACAAGAGAGTTCCTGATGAAGATATGAGAATTATTAATGGCTGGAGAAGTGATAAATTAATAGCAATCTAGGCATGAAGCTGCTCTTTCAAATAGTAGAACAGCTACAAAGTTTTTAATTCACCATAAATCATAGTATAATATTTGAGATTAATGAGGAGAAAAGAATGCAACAATGCATTAAAAAGATCACTGATAAGATTATTGAAACAGCTAAAAATGAAAATGACCAATTAATGGAAATTGTAAACAATAATTCAAATTTAGGTATTTTTCATATGCCAGAATTAGCTTTTGCTTATAAATGTGGTAAACATATAATGCAAAATAAAAATAACATATTTGGTGATAATATTCCACAATGGTGCAGAGAGGTTGATTTGGGTAATGGCGGACCTTCTGATTTAGTTTTTATTTTTGATAATGGTTATAAAATCGTTATTGAGTTTAAAATGAGAGATAAAGTAGATGCATATATATTTGACTTAGAAAAGCTTTCAAAATTAGAAAATGAAAAAACTATAAAATTGTTTTGTGTTATTACAGACACAATGAAAAAAGACTTGCCTTTTGATGGTAGAATTAAAAAAATAAATAATTTTAAAACAGTTTATGAACTTGATTTTCAATCATTTAAAACTAAACAAACATGGTACGAAAGCGATGTTTATGCGTCTATTGGCATTTGGGAGATTATATAGGAAGTGTAAAAACACGTAATTATAAAACATCAATTTTTATGCTAAAATCATTCATAGGCACCATAAATTGGTAAGAGTATTTTCTTTGCATTGAAAACATTATTTTATTGACTATCTCTTCTGATCTTATATCTATTGTGTGCATACCATTTACTTCCATAGCTCTATTTAGAAGATAGATGAAGTTTATAGGGTATATACCACTACTCTGCCAAACAAAAACATTAATATCTTCATTTTCAATATTTAAAGAAAAATCATCAATGATATTTTGTGTATATAAATCCACAAGTGCATTGTTTATTATATTGTACTGATTTTGAAGAAAAGAGTTATCATCATAGTATATATCTGTAGCCACTTTTCTAAATAGTTGTTTATCTCTTATAGATTTTACCTGTGATTTAATTGGTAGAAATCTGATGTTCGTTGTTCCTATAAGCTCTTTTTTAAAATTATCATACTCATCATTTTTAAATATCTCACATATGCTGTTTTTAGTAGCTTTATCCAATTTGATTTTTTGTTCTAAGAAATGTAAAACTACATCTTTTGATTTGGATTTAAAAGCATATATGAGTGCTTCTTTTAGCATAGGAGTTTTTGCACCTATTAATCTTTTTTGTAGGTATTTAAGTTGCTTCACTGCTCCTCTTTTTATGGCACGATTAAACATATACATGTAATCAATCTGTTCATTTTTTAAAGAAGACAGCAGCAAAAAATCATGAAAGTTATTTTTATACATTATATAGTCAATTGTCTCTTTTAAAAATCTATCTAATGGTTGCAGATACCCATTTGCATCATATGCATATTTTTTTTGTAAAGTTACACGAAGTGTTATCTCTTCTTTTACTTCCTCACTAAAATCCAACTTCAAAAACTCGTCAAGAAGAGAGTAGTCTAGCTTTTGTTTATTGTTTACTTGCAATAAGTTAGCACCAAAAAAGTTAGAAAAATATGCGTAAAACATAAGCATAAACTTTAGCTTAAATAAATCCCTTCTATCTATACTCGTTTTTTCTATTAGTTCTGAAGAGCTATTTACAATATCCGTCATTTTAGTGTTCATTTGTAACCTTTTAACTTTTTAAAAGCTTACAATCGTTACTTAACAACCTTATGTCTGTATATAATAAATTTACAAGATAAAAGGTTCTGCAATATTTTTTGAAGAATGGTAGAGACCACTAGGTCATATATTGTGTTGTGAATTTGGCTTTTACATTAAACCTCTTTTAAATACTCCTGTACTTTAGATATAACAGTATCTTTTAGCCATGCTGGCTCTAAAACCTTTATATTTGGTAGCCACCTTAGTATGGTTGGGATTATCTCCATTTTGTGGGTTATCTTTATGCTCAACTCTATACTGCCATCATCAGAGTTGATGCTAGTTATGGTTTGTGACTTTGAGATTGGTTTTCTTTGGAAATATCTTGCTATCTCACTGTCTACATGTAGACGAACATCAAATGGTTCATTTTCTATGCTAAACCAGATATTTATGGCATTCTTTAAAGAGTCATCTAATTTTTTAGAACGAGTGAATTTTTTATCTACTATATTTAGATTTGTCATGCTTTTTATATGGTATTTTTTTAGAGTGTTGTTTCTGCTATCAAGTGCTATTAGGTACCAAAAGCCGTCAAAATTTGCTATCTTTAGAGGTTTTAAGCCTATATCATAAACTTTTTTATCTATATGGTATTTACATGTAAGTATCTGTTTCTCTTCTATAGCTTTTTCAATGATATTTATATCTTTTATTTTGTTACCTATATCTTCGATATCTAGTTTTGCGTAGATAGGACTTATGTCTTTATTTTTTATGGTGGAGAGAAGTTTTTTTGCTCTTAAGGCAAAGCTGTTACCCATGTTATAACTTACTTTTTCTAGCATATCTAGTATGAGCTGGTCTTCTACAGAGGCTAACTTTTCAATCGCAAATCCATCTTGCATCTTCCATCTTTTTCCACTTTTTTCAATTGGAAAACTTATCAGCTTTTCATTGAAGTCTCTTTGGATAGTTCTAGTGCTTGTATTGAACTCTTCTGCAAGCTCTGTAACGGAAAGTGTTTCACCATCATAGAGCTTTTTAAGGATATTTACAAGTCTAGTCATTGTTTTATCGTAGTCATGCTTGTAGCCCATATGCTACTCCTTGTAGTTTATGTTGTATTATACTATCTTTTCTACGGCATCGGCAATGACAATACTAGCGGCAGTTGAGACATTGAGTGAGTTACCCATGCCAAACATCTCTATATGCACAGAACTATCGCAGACCGCTAAAACATCATTACTTATCCCATTTTTTTCATTTCCTAGTATAAATGCAACAGGGAATTTATATATAGCTTGATTATATTTTTGGCTATTAGTAGTTAGTTCTATTCCAATAATGGAATATTTTTGTATTTTTAGTTCACATAAAAGATCTAAAATTGAAGAATAATACTCTATTTCAATCCATTTTTCTGTACCTCTTGAGCTTAGTTTTGTTTTTCTGCTCATTAGAGTTGGTGTAGAGCCCACAATATATATTTTTTTAAGTCTAAAAGCTTCACAAGGTCTTATGATAACTCCTACATTATGAGCATTACTCAAGTTATCTAGTATGCATACTATAGGATGCTTTGATAACAAAGGAAACTCTTTTCTTGTCGGCTTATTAACTCGTAACTCTTTTTTGGAGAGTTGATAATTTGTTTTGTCCATATTTTATCCTTCTATTTTTAAAGAATATACAGGCTTTGGTTGACAGTATTATGTCTGGATAATAGCATCAAAAATATATTAAAAGATCTTTTTTTACAAAAAATGAGATTATGCAAGATTGATATAGCTACATTATGTCATGCAAAAAAAGAGAAAGGAAAGTAATTCATAATCGATAATTTTTTAGGAGAAGATTTAACCAGAATTATGCAATAGAAATTACTAATTGAACAATTTGTATTTAAGAAAAATAGAGCAGAAGGAATACATTTTGCTCGTATCTTTAAAATTATAGTAGGATATTGTTATGCAACTTACAGAAAATATGAAAAGTTATATACAAGATTTAAAATCATTATCAGAAATTTCAAATATTTTAACAAAAAAGATCATAGTTTCGAAAAAATACATAAAGATGCACAAAGTAAAGATGTTGATTTGTCCAATGCTAAAGAGATTGTCTCCTCATTAAGCAAATCAGAACTTGGAACTATACAAAAATATAAAAGTCTTGCAGATGCCATAAATGTTGATTCACTTTCCAAAGAGGGAGCATATAACTTGTTGGTGCATAATTGTGAAAATATTGATTATGATGGAGATGGTTATACGGAAGTTGGTATTGGCAAAAGTGTAAATATAATTCCACAAGAAGTCCCCCATGATTTTCGAGAAAAGTTCATAGCTACACTTAAAGAGATGAAGCAAAATGGAGCAGATGATTTTGAAGTTATGGCAGCAACTATTTCAACATTTGGAGAGTATACTTTTGCTAAACTAGATA
>Ga0256840_1002189_pt1 | contig 17487 bp, 11 predicted proteins | sample 355202metaG_FD_185969 | JGI IMG/M metagenome (GOLD analysis project Ga0256840, IMG submission 185969) | Hydrothermal vent microbial communities from Mid Atlantic Ridge, Atlantic Ocean - 355-202 | ecosystem: Environmental > Aquatic > Marine > Hydrothermal vents | place: Atlantic Ocean: Mid... | reverse complement strand
GTCCCTCTACATCGGTATGGTTACACACCTGTTCATGTCTAAAGTCATCTAAAAAGGCAAAAGGACCGTAGTCTATGGTAAGCCCTGCTATGGACATGTTGTCTGTGTTCATCACGCCATGCACAAAGCCTACTGACATCCACTGTGCCATAAGCCTAGAGGTGATGACCATTACTTCATTAAAGAGCATCGTATAGACGTCATTTTTACCTTTTAGGTGTGGGAAGTTTTCTTCTATCACGTAGTCTGCTAAGGCTTTAAGCTCTTCAAACATCCCCTGTGAAGCGTAGTACTCAAAAGTACCAAAACGCACCCATGAGGTACTTACTCGACAGACAATTGCCCCTTTTTCGACACTTTCACGTCGTACATCATGCTCAGAGCCTATAATGCCCAAACACAAAGTAGTAGGAATCTTCAGTCCATGCATCGCTTCGCTCATAAGGTATTCACGTATGCTTGAACGTAGTACGGCACGTCCATCGCCATGACGTGAGTACTCCGTTACTCCTGCACCTTTGAGTTGCAGATGATACTTGTCCATAGTACCTATGTTGATAGCTCGTCCATCTCCAAGTCTAGGAACAAAATGTCCAAACTGATGCCCTGCATAACACATAGCAAAGCTATCTGTACCTTCTGGTTTATACTCGCCATTGAGAAGTTTAACAAACTCCTCGCTTTCTAGTTCACATACATCTATGTCTAGACTTTTTGCCACATCTTCATTGGCATGGATGAGAAATGGATTATACAAAGGTGTTACTGTCACTTTGTCGTAACATTCAGTAGTAAGTTTTAGGTAAGGGTTAGTAAATTGTATGTCTTTTAGTTTCATAAAACCATAGTAGCTAGAGAAACTTTAATCCCACTTATAGTAAACCTATATGCGGGTAAATACACTTTTTTCTATCTCAGTTTTACTCAAAGCTTTATGATAGATATAGCCTTGTATTTGGTAACAGTGATGCTCAGTTAGATAATCTAGTTGCACCTGTGTTTCAACACCTTCTGCAAGCACAGTTAATCCCATACTATTTCCTATTTCTATGATGGCTTTTGTGATAGTCATATCTACAGTATTTTCAGAAATCTTTTCTATAAAAGACTTGTCTATCTTCAATTTATCTGCAGGTAAACGTTTTAGGTACGTTAAAGAAGAGTATCCTGTACCAAAATCATCAATGGCTATCTTGATACCTAAATCATGTAAGGCATCTAAAACGATAATAGACGCATCTATATTAGCCATAATGTGACTCTCTGTGATTTCAAGTTCAATCCACTCACCTTGACACCCTGTTTCAAACAGAAGCTGTCTAATATCTTTGATGAAATTTTCTTGAAGTAAATATTTGGTGGAAAAGTTAAAGGAAATTCTAGGCAGTTCAAAGCCCTCTTTTTTCCACTGTGAAACTTGCTGCATACCACACTTCAAAATATAATAATCCAAAGCAATAATAATACCCGTCTCTTCTGCCAAAGGGATAAACTTATCAGGAGTAAGTAAACCCAAGGTAGGATGTTCCCATCGTATAAGAAGTTCCACACCACATAAACTTTCATCTCGGCTGTCTATTTGTGGTTGGTAATGTAACCTAAATTCGTGTTTTTTCATGGCAGCATGAAGCTCAGTTTCCATAAGTACTATCTCTTTTACTTTACGTGTCATCTCTTTGTTGTAAAACTGGTAAGTGCCTCGCCCTACTTTTTTTGCTTCAAACATACTGGTATCTGCAAACTTAATCAAATCGGCATACCCCATTGCATCTTCAGGGTATTGACTTATGCCTATACTTGCAGAGATATATAAAACATTGTCTTCGACTGTCATTGGTTCTTCTATGGTCTCGATGAGAGACTGTGCTATATTTTCTACATCAAATAGTTGATATGCATCGTTCAATAAGAGTGTAAACTCATCTCCACTCAAACGAGAAAGAAAAGCATGTCTGTCCATATGATTTTGTATACGTTTAGCTACTATTTTTAGCACCATATCCCCTATTGCATGTCCTAGAGAATCGTTGACCCTTTTAAACCTGTCTAAATCTATAAACAGTAAAAAGAAATTTTTATCCTCTTTATCTGCATCGTCTATCCATGCTTGCAACTCATTATAAAATCTATGTCTACTTGCTAAACCTGTCAAGTCATCGTGATGTGCCTGGTAGGCTAAAGATTCTTTTTCCTTTTTGAGTTGAGCCGTACGTTCTGCTACTTTATGCTCTAAGTTTATATTACTATTTTTCAATAGTAATATGGTAGAAACAAATTTTTTTTCAAGTATAAACACCAACAATAATCCTATAAATACGGGTACACTATACAAGATGATATATGAAAAAGTGTCATTATTAAATGGCATATTAAGATATAGTAAAAAGAGAAAATATACAGCGATAACAATGATAGCACTTAGAAACGTCTGTACTAAAAATGATGCCAATATAAGAATAACAATCCAAGCAGAAATAGGATAAATATTTCCTAAAAGATAGTAAGAGTATAAAATCAAAGCTGTAAACATTGATATCATTAGATGCGAAAGTAACAGATAATTTTCTTTTTTCACCCATCTTGCCAAAATAAGATATGACATACTTAACATTATGCCAATGGCATGCAAATAAGTAGATACTTCATCCCCAATCATAAAAAATACTGTAGTAACTATAATGAGGAAAAATATTGTAACAATGAGAAATGAGCTAGTCATGATATATTTTATTTCTAGTTCATACTCATCAGATGAGAATGTATGCCCGCAACGCAATATATTATATAAGCTCATCGCACTCCTATCAAAATAACATCTTTAAGGTGTCTATTATACTTTAAATATTTTAAATGATACTAAGGGAAAAACTATTAAGCCAAATAGCAGTATAATCACACAATTAATTTGAAGGAATCACTTATGGGTAGAGCATTTGAGTACAGAAAAGCATCTAAGCTAAAAAGATGGGGAGCAATGTCAAAATTGTTTCCTAAACTAGGAAACATCATCACTATGGCAGCCAAGGCAGGTAGCCCTGACCCAGATATGAACCCTGCTCTTCGTACAGCTATACTAAATGCTAAAGCTCAAAATATGCCAAAACATAACATAGAAGCTGCCGTAAAAAGAGCCCAGGGTAAAGATGCAGCGGACATAAAAGAGATACACTACGAAGCAAAAGGCCCTTATGGTGTGCAGTTCATCATAGACTGTGCAACTGACAATGGCACAAGAACCGTTGCAAATGTCAAAGCCGTCTTAGTCAGAAACAAAGCAGAAATGCTTACTTCAGGTGCCTTAAACTTTATGTTTACACGAAAATCAGTCATCACTTTTGACAAAACAGAAGACATGGACTTAGAAGAGCTTGAACTTGAACTCATAGATGCAGGTCTTGAAGAAATAGAAGAAACGATGGAACCACAAGAAGATGCTGAAGACAAAGCAGTTATCAAAGTCTTTGGTGCTTTTGAAGCGTTTGGTGATTTAAACAAAGCACTAGAAGCTATGGATATTAAAGTCACATCAGCAAAACATGAACGCATCGCCAACACGCCCATTGACCTTACTGATGAACAGTTAGAAGAAGTAGAAGTCCTCATCGACAAGCTAGAAGATGATGAAGATGTACAGGCCGTATATACAAATATTAACTAAGATGTTCCCTTAATACATACGGCAAGATACCTCCATTGAGATAATATTTTAAATCTACTGGAGTGTCTAGCCGTACTATCGCGTCAAATGCTAACAATTCCCCATTCGTTTTTTCAACTTTTACAGTCAATACGCCACCTGCTTTGAGCTCAGCCAAACCTTCAATAGTATAACTTTCTGAACCATCAAGCCCCAATGTTGCTGCCGATTCACCTGTTTTAAATTCTAAAGGCAAAACACCCATACCCACTAGGTTGTTTCTATGTATGCGTTCATAGGAGGTGCCGATGACAGCTTTCACACCTAAAAGTTGTGTACCTTTGGCTGCCCAGTCACGAGAAGAACCCATACCATAGTCATCTCCTGCAAGCACAAGCAAAGGTACCTGTTCTGATTTATAATGCATCGCAGCATCATAGACAAACATCTCTTTTTTGTCTGGAAAATGTACGGTATAGCCACCCTCTTTAGGTGCAACCAAAAGGTTTTTAATGCGTTCATTGGCAAAGGTACCACGCATCATTACTTCATGATTCCCCCGACGTGACCCATAAGAGTTAAATGCTGAAGGTTGGACATTGTGTGCTTTGAGATATTCTCCTGCGGGGTATGCTTCTGAGATTTTACCCGCTGGCGAAATATGGTCAGTGGTAACAGAATCACCTAAAATCAATAGCGTTTTTGCCTGTTCAATATTTTCTATGGTGGTTGCATTTTTTCTAAAATTGTCAAAATAAGGAGGTAAACGTAAATAGGTAGAGTCTTTGTCCCAATGAAAGATGTTGTCAGCAGGAATTTGTAACATTTTCCAACGTGCTTCTCCCTCTAAAATATCTGCATATTTCTGTGCAAACATATAGGGTTTGAGTACAGATGCGATAATACTATCTATCTCTTCTTGTGTAGGCCATAACTCTTTCAAATAAACCGCTTTACCGTCATGCCCGATGCCTAGTGCTTCTGTCTCAAAGTCTATGGACATCTTACCTGCGAGTGCATAGGCTAACACCAAAGGAGGAGAAGCCAAAAAGTTGGTTTTGACTTGAGGATGGATGCGTGCTTCAAAGTTTCTATTGCCTGAGAGTACGGCTGAGACGATGAGTCCTTTTTCTACGATGGCTTCTTGTATAGACGCATGGAGTGGTCCACTGTTGCCTATACATGTGGTACATCCGTACCCAACGATGCCAAAGCCCAATGTTTCTAGTTCCTCTAAGAGTCCTGCTTCTTTCAGATAGGCTTCCACCACTTTGGAACCTGGTGCTAAAGATGTCTTCACATAGGCTGGTACACTTAGCCCTTTTTGCACCGCATTTCGTGCCAATATTCCTGAACCCACCATCACTGATGGGTTAGAGGTATTGGTACAGGAGGTGATTGCTGCGATGACCACAGACCCGTCACACAGTTCTACCTCTTGATGGTCAAGTTTTATCGTTTCACATACCTGCCCTGCTCTCTTGCGACAGCTTTCTGTAGGTGTATCATCAGGTACAGACATCTCATCTTCAAGCACATTGATACTATGGGTATCTATGGCTCTTCCATAGTCGCAGGAAAGCATGTTGAGAAATTCCTTTTTCACATCTTTCAGTGCTATGCGGTCTTGCGGACGCGATGGGCCAGCGATGGATGGTACAATGGTACCTAAGTCAAGTTCTACCACTTTCGTATAGACTGCTTCAGTACTTGCATCATAAAAGAGATTTTGCGTTTTGAGATACACTTCAGCCAAGTCTGCTGCTTCACTTCTGTTGGTAAGACGCATATAACGCAAGGTCTCTTCATCCACAGGGAAAAAACCCATCGTGGCACCATACTCAGGAGACATGTTGGCGATAGTCGCTCTGTCAGGCAGAGAGAGTGCCTGCATACCCTCTCCAAAAAACTCTACAAATTTCTCTACCACATCTTCTTTACGAAGCATTTGGGTAACACGCAGTACCATATCTGTGGCAGTGGCACCTACAGGAAGTTTGCCTATCAGCCTTACACCTATGACCTCAGGAATTTTCATACTGTAGGGCTGCCCAAGGGCAACTGCCTCTGCTTCTATCCCACCTACACCCCAACCCATCACACCCAATGCATTGATCATCGTAGTATGTGAGTCCGTACCTATGAGCGTGTCAGGAGAAAGTAGTATCTCACCATCTTTTTCTTTTTTGGCAACTACTGTTGCAATATACTCCAGATTTACCTGATGCACTATCCCTGCACCTGGTGGGAACACACGTATGTTATCAAAGGCTTTTTGTGACCATTTTAGCAAAGTATAGCGTTCTTCATTACGCCCATACTCCATACGAAGGTTTTCAGCCAATGCCTCTTTATTGCCATAGTAATCCACCTGCACAGAGTGGTCTACTATGAGGTCGATAGGTACCATAGGATTAATCTTAGAAGGGTCACCTCCATACTCCACCATCGCATCTCTAAGTGCAGCAAAATCAACAATACAAGGTACCCCTGTAAAATCCTGCATCACCACACGTGCAGGATAGTAAGCTATTTCTTCTACACGTTCTTGTTTGCGTTTCCATTTTGAAAGTTTTTCTATATCTGCCTGAGTGACGATTTCACCATCAACATGTGCTAAGAGATTTTCTAAGAGTATACGTATGGTGTAGGGAAGTTTTGAGAGGTCAATTTGAAAATGTTTGGCTATAGAGGGGAGAGAATAATACCCATAAGTTTTACCCGCATATGATAATGTCGCTTTATGTTGTGTATCTGCCATCTGAACTCCTTTATGAGGTCAATAGACTTAAGATACACTCATTTTGTGTAATAGGTGTAGAATATCGAATTTTTAATTTTTCTTCACCCTATAAATCACCGCATACATCAATGGTACATAATACAAGTTCAACACTGTTGCCCACGCGATACCAAAACCTAAAGAAATCGCCATAGGCTGTAAAATAAGAGCTTGTCCTGAGGCAAAAAACATGAGTGATGAAAGTCCCAAGACAGTTGTCACAGAAGTGAGTAAAATAGGTCTGAGCCTCATGCCTGCCTTATGGTGCATTTCATCATAGTTTTTACTACCTCTTACAAAGCTTAGCATGATGAGTCCATCATTTACCACAACACCTGCAAGCCCTATGATACCCATCATACCTGGCATGGTCATGTTTATACCCATAAGGTATGTTCCTACCAATGCCCCTACAACGGAGAGTGGAATGGTTGAGAGTATGATGAGTGGTAAAACCAAAGAGTTAAACATCCACACTAATGTGATGAAGATGAGGAACATCGCGATTATCATCGCTTCAGTCATCTCTTTTTTAACCTTGGAACTCTCTTTTTCCTCTCCTTTTATGATGACTTTCACACCTGTTTCTTCTATACGTTCTATCAGAGGTTTTAGATTTTGCATGACTACTGCGGGGATAGTGACATTTTTGTCAACTGCTGCAAAGACTGACCGTACTTTGTCACCATCTTCTTTAAAGATTTTGACAAAAGACTTTTGAAACGTAAAGTCACAAACATCTGCCAAGCGAACAACTTGTTTTTGGTCAGGCGTGGTGAGTTTGAAATTAGCAATCATCGTACTGTCGCTTTTATAGACATCTTCAATACGAATACGCAAAAGTCCTTTCGCGTTAAACATCTTTGCATACTCAGCTTTCAGAAAAGCCCCTTTGAGTATGGAGATAATATAGCTTTCTGAAAAGCCTAGCTGTTGTCCGTATTCGTTCACACGAAGTTTTAGCTCACGTTCGCCTTCATTTGCATTGTTTGAGATATCTGAGATGCCCGCGGTAGCTGTTAGGTTTGCTTCAAGCATTTGCATAGCTTTAAGTGTTTTCACCTCATCATGGTGAGAAAAACCTATCTCAATATCATTACCTACAAGTCCTGTCTGCTGCACATAGACGTTAAACTCTTCAAAAACGTCTTGACCATCTATTTGTAATGATTTAAACTTTTTGACAACATCTGCATCTACCTCTTTTGCAATGGTTTGAGAAAGTTTATTTCGAACCATGTCACTACCATCATACTCTAGTGAAAATACAGGGTTAATGTACTTATCAAAAAAGTTTTCTGGTGCTTTTTCATGTAAGTTGATAAAGATTTGAAAAAGATTATCTCCTGTTTCGAAACTTTGGTCTTTGTTGAACTTAAAACCTATGACAGAGGTCACAGAGTCAACAGCATTTTTATCTAAGCTCTTGAGTAAGGCTTCTTCTATTTGGCTGACATACTTTTCTGTGTCTTTTAGGTCATTGTTTATGTTTATCTTTCCGTTCATGTACACCTGTTGAGCATCGAACTCAGGGAAAAGCTGAAATTTGGTGATAGAGGCAATGCCTATAGTCCCTAAAATGATACTAGAAAGTATGAGTGCCAAAGAGAGCTTTTTTCTTGAAAGAAGTCTGCTAAGTATTTTTTCATAAAACGCTATCCAGCGTTTCCAAAAACCTTCTTCTTCCTCTTTGACATTTACCTTCCCCATCGAAAAAAACTCTTTGGCATGTAGAGGTAAAAAATAAAAAGCCTCAAACAACGAAGAGAGTAACAGTATAGAAATCATCACAGGTAAAACCTGCATAAACATCCCCATCTTCCCTGACATGATGAGTAAAGGTAAAAAGGCAAACACCGTTGTTAGCGTCGCTGTAAGTACGGCTGGGAACATCTCTAAAGAACCTTCTATTGCTGCATCTCTAGGACTCTTTCCCATCTCCATGTGTCTATAGATATTTTCAGCCACTACGATGGCTTCATCTACTAGCATACCTAAAGCGATGAGCATACCTAAAAGACTCAACATATTAAGACTATAGCCTATCAAGTCTGCTGCGATGATGGCTATCATAAATGATGCAGGTATCCCAATGGCAACGACTAAAGCAATGCGAAAATTCACAGACAACAATAACGCTAAAAAGACCAATATTAGCCCAAAAAGAATATTTGATGAGACTAAGTTAAGACGGTTTTTTATCCAAATAGAGGTGTCGGTGTAGGCAACAAACTCGATATCTTCATACTTTTTAGAAAATACTTTTAATTCTTCTCGTATCTCTTTACTTAGAGCGATGGCATTTCCCTCTTTGCTTTTATTGATGTTGAGTGAAACATTTTCTTTAGCATTAAAATGAGAGATTTGTTTAGGTTCTTCAAGTCCCAAATATACTGACGCTATATCACTTAGACGTACATGCTTGTCGCCTATGTGTAGCAAGGTACTTGCCAGTGCTTCTTCACTCTTTTCACCGTTTATAGTAGAAATGTAAAGATGCTCCCCTTGCCCATCTAATGTCCCAGCAGGAAAGATAGACGCTATACCCGAGATAGCCTTATACACAGCACTTTTTTCAAGCCCATACGCTTCAAGTTTTTTCTGGTCTAGTGTGATGAGTACCTCATCATCTGCGTCCCCACGTATGTCTATGCCTGACAAATCTTTAATGAGAGCCAGTTTACCTTTGAGTTCATTTGCGGCGTCTATAAGCTTAGACTTAGCAACATCCCCAGAAATGGCTACCAACAACACTGGATAGTCATGTACTGCTATACGAGCAATAGGCTCTTCCATATCTCCAGGCAGGTCTCGACGTGTATTTGATATAACATCTTTAACATCTGAAAGTACAGACTGGGTATCATTTGTTTTGATATCTGCTTTGATGATAAACGAACCATTTTGTATCGTCGTATAAATAGTATCTATCTCAGAGATACCCTTCAAGCCATCTTCTATCGTTCCTACAACCATTTTATCTAGTACATTTGCTGAAGCCCCTGCGTAGCCTCCTGAGATAGATATACTATCAAGCTGAGAAGCAGGAAATATCTCTTTAGCGATGTTTTGATATGCAAAAATGGAAAGCAACAACATAAAAACCATAAGTATATGGTTTATAATAGGCTTATCCACCGCAAATGTAATGAAACCTTTTATCATCTCTTCATCCTATTCGTTTGTGTCTATGGTAAAAATGGTATCTGTGACTCTATTTTTAAATTTTAAAGACTCGACACTTTGTTCTAGCATAATTTTTTCTGCTTTGAGTGCTAAGACCTCTCTATGCATCTTGTTTACCACTTTAGACTCATAATAAATCTGGTTTGACAAATAGGTTTTGATGGTAGTTAAAATAAGCACGATTACCATAGCCATAACAATCACCCAAACCATCCCAAAAGTAATACCGTTTGGTATCTTTTTTTTCTCTGCGTGTTTAGACATCTTTTTTAAACCTAAATGATCTCAATTTTGCTGACCTGCTTCGTGGATTGACTTTGAGTTCTTCCTTTGTGGCAGTGACTGGTTTAGAAGAGAGTGCTTTTCCTATGGCATTGTTTTTACCACAGGTACACCGCATCGCTTGGGGGTCACAAATGCAAGCACTTGACCATTTTTTAAAACGATTTTTCACCAACCTGTCTTCTAAAGAATGAAAAGAGATAAGTGAAACCACCTCTCCCTTAACATGTTTCTTTTCCAAGGCATCAAGTAGACCTTCTATCTCCCCTAACTCGTTGTTAACTTCTATACGTATGGCTTGAAACATCAAAGTGGCGGGGTGTATCTTCCCTCCACTTGGTATAACAGATTTTGCTATTTCGCTTAGTTCTTTCGCACTTTCTATGGGAGCTTTTGCTCTGGCAACTACCACAGCTGAAGCAAGCTTCTTGTAAGAACGTACTTCACCATAGCTGTCAAAAATGTATTCTAATTTATCTTGCGAATATTCATTAACCACTTCATAGGCACTAAGTGTTGCAGTTGCATCCATACGCATATCTAATGTCTCTGAGTTAAAAGAAAACCCTCTTTCCATTTTGTCAAGCTGTAAAGAAGACACACCAAAGTCTGCAAGCACTGCCACAATAGGAGTCTCCTTTAGAGTGGGAAAGACTTTCGCAAATGTACCTTTATATAGTGTGCTTTTATCGCTAAATGGTTCTAACCTTTTTTTAGAAAATGCCAAGGCTTCATCATCTCTATCTATACCTATATGCTGCAGGTTGTCATAGTGTGCTAACATTTCTGAACTATGCCCTGCATACCCTAGTGTACAGTCAACAAAGTAGCCTTGACCTAGTTCCTTAAACGAGTCTAAAACTTCATTTAAAAGTACAGGTATATGAGGTGTTTGCATCTTAATCCTTCTTGCCATTTATCACTGCCATATATCTATGAGGGTGACATTTTAATTATGAATGTTATAATAGCGAAATAATCCTAATAAAGGTTTCGCATTCTATGGATAATCACCTAATAGATGACATCACTCGTGTCTCACTTTCACTCTTTAACAAGAACTTCTTTTCAGTTTACCATGGTTCTATCTCTGCAAGAGTCTCTACACATAGCTTTATTATCAACACAAAAGACACCATCTTAAACCAAGTCACGGAAGAGTCACTGGTAAAGCTTGACTGTCATAAAAGAGATTACCGTTGGTCTATGGCAAACCCTGATGTTTTTATACACGAGAACATTTATGAGACCATCCCAAACGCAAAGTATATTTCCTACACCATGCCACCGTATGCAACGGCCTACTCACTCAAACATGGCAAAGTGTCTCCACAAGATTTTTTTGGTAAAAAGGTTTTGGGTGATGTGTTGATTTATGATCCAAAAAATATAGATGACTGGCTAGAGCGTGCTCCTTACGAGATACCTCAGTTTTTTCAAAAACATGACACACATCTCCTGCTCATAAAAGGATTTGGTGTTATCTCTTATGACAGAGACATCACAGAAATGGCAAAGAAGATATCAATTTTAGAAAACTCTTGTAGACTACTTGCACTTTCTGCTAACCTGTAATCCCTACATAGCAATCTGTCAATAGCACTGTAAAGCATATTTTGGTATACTCACGTTAATTAAATAGTATCGTATCTAAAACTATATAGAAGGACAAGTGCATGAATCAAACACAAAAAAGATTAAGCATTATTAAATTAGCTATCTCCATCACAGATATAGAGACTATTCAACTCCAAGTCCTCAAACTAACACCCATAAAGACAGATGCTAAAATACAAGATATACTGGCATTACTCCAAGAAGGCAATTATGCCCAAGCACAAGCTCTTATCACAACCTATATAGACTCTGCTCCAGAGGAAATACTACAAAGGACTTCACAACACAATAAACCCACATCTATTACACCAGAGGAACAAGCTATTATTGATGAATTTGGTCTTTTTATCACACCCTCAGTACAAGACAACAAAACTATAGAAGTTGACATAAATGATTATGCCCCCGTAGATGTAAAAATCACCAAGGACAAGCACACTATTGACTATGCATCATTACTTGACTTGGAAGCTGATGATATCCTTTCTGACAACATCGACATTGACATTTCCCAAGATAATAAAACTCCAACGTCAAAGGACACCTTTTTTGAAGAATCAGTAGAGGTAACTACTCAAGATGCAGAACCTATATTTATTCCTAAAGATAGTTTTTTTGATGAAGACTCCCTTAAAGAGGAGACTAAAAAGGAGTCTATCGAAACGCCTTCTACACAAACATTAGATATAAAAAAGAAACTTACAGATTTATCTTATGATGCTATACCACATATATCACAAAAACTTATGAATATGAAAAAACGCTATCCTCTTATACAAACAGACTATGAAAAGTTTGATACAGTAGAGTCATTCCTCACTAAAATTTCACAAGAAGGATATACCGAAAGTGAAATAGAAGAAATGATAGACTACATTCAAAAACTGGTTAAAAAAACACACTACACTGAGGCAGGACAACTGTTACTTGTGTGTGGAGCAACAGAATCTAAATTTGCACAGTTCATGTTGGCAAGAGAACTCTACCAAGGTTCTATACTCAGAAAAAACATCACAGAAGCATTTACTCTTATGAATGCACTTGCTACAGATGACTACCCTGAAGCACTTTGTGACTTGGGACAATTTTATGAAAATGGCATAGGCACCACACTTGACCTTATGAAAGCAGAAGGGCTTTACAAAGAAGCGGTCGATTTAAATATAAAAAGAGCAAAAAAACACTATACCCGTCTAAAAAAACACAATAGAGGTTTTTTAAAGGGATAATTTCTTTATCCCCTCATACGCTACAGATATCATCTTATCTATTTCTTCATAGGTTATGATATACGGTGGCATAAAGTAGATAATATGCCCCAGAGGTCGAAGTAACACACCTTGTGCTAAAGCATATTCATATATTTTTAGCCCTATTCTCTCTTCTGATGTATATCCCTTTAACTCAATGGCTGTCACCATCCCTTGCTGTCTCACTTCCTTGACGTTGTCAAGTAACGCAAACTTTTCAGTACTTTTTTTAATGTATGTCGCTTTTTTCTCATTTTCACCTAAAACATCACTCTCTTCAAATATGCCTAACGTTGCTAAAGCAGCTGCACATGCTAGAGGGTTACCCGTATAGGAGTGTGAATGTAAAAAAGCTTTATGTTCATTATAGTCACAATAAAAAGCCTGATAGATATCCTCTGTTGTCATCACAACAGAAAGAGCCAAATATCCACCTGTCAACGCCTTTGAAAGTGTCATATAGTCTGGACTAATGTTCGCATGTTCACAGGCAAACATACGTCCAGTACGTCCAAAACCTGTCATGATTTCATCTGCAATGAGATGTACATTATATGCTCTAGTAAGTTTTCTTGCCCCAGAGAGATAATGAGGATGATACATATGCATCCCACCAGCTCCCTGAATAAGAGGTTCAACGATGAGTGCAGCAATATCGTCTGATTTGACTTTTAAGACCGCTTCTAATGCCCTTAAAGCCAATTCAGAAGCCTCTATACTCTGATCTGTTGGTACAGGTACTTGCATATTTTGTATCAGCAACTGGGCATACGTTTCTTTATATAGTGAAACATCCCCCACACTCAATGCTCCTATAGTCTCACCATGATACGAGTTAGACAAAGAAAGAAAGATAGGTTTACGTTTTCCTTTGTTAAGATGATAATGGTAACTCATCTTTAACGCTGCCTCTACTGCTGAAGAACCATTGTCAACATAAAACACTTTTTTTAAATCAGGAGGTGTAAGGTTTACAAGTTTATGTGCAAGTTCCACCGCAGGTTCATGTGTAAAACCTGCTAACAAAACATGCTCTAAAGTGTCAAGCTGTGATTTTATGCTCTGATTAATCTGTTCATTACAATGTCCAAAAATATTTACCCACCACGAACTCACCGCATCAATATATTTGTTACCATCAAAATCATAAAGGTAGACACCTTTCCCAGATTTGACAGGAATCAAAGGCAAGGTTTCATGGTCTTTCATCTGTGTGCAAGGGTGCCATATCACTTCTAAATCTCTTTGCATTATTTCATTGTTTTTACTTCCCATATATGGCATACTCCGTTTCAACTACTATACAAGTATTATTTAGGTAAGATTATACAAATTTTTTGATAGAAGGTAGATAAAATATGATTTCTTGGATGCAAAAACACAATAAGTACCTCGTATGGACTATATGGGTAGCAACTATCGCATTTATTGGTGCAGGATTTGTTGGATGGGGCAGCTACAGTTTTGGTAGCAAAGCTGGAAATATCGCAAAAGTTGGTGAAGTAGAGATACCTCAAGCAAAACTAAACATGGTTTACAGCAGTATATATAACCAATATAATGAGGCTATGCAAGGTACACTTGATGACAAAAAAGCAAAAGAATTAGGACTGATTAAGCAGGCATTTAAACGCCTTGAAACACAAGCCAAAATTTTAAACTTTGCCAATGAAGTTGGTATCATTGTTACAGATGAAGAAGTAGCAGCGAAAGTGCAATCTATACGTTCTTTCCAAAAAGATGGTGCATTCAATAAAGAAATATATCAAGCTTATCTTACATCACAACGCATCAAAGCAAAATCTTTTGAGTCAACTTTAAGAGAAGAACTTATTATTCAAAAAACCATTGCATTACTTTCAGTAGACGGCTTACCCTTAGAAACAGAAGCTATATCGGCTGCTATGAATGTCAGCGATAAACTAGCCTACACTGTACTTACAGAAGCTGATGTAAACTTTGTAGCTGAGGAGAGTAAAGTAAAGTCTTTTTGGGAAATGCAAAAAGAAAACTTTATGACAAAGCAAAGCTATGATCTCTCTATCGTTTGGACTGAAAGTAAAGATGCAGTTGTCAGTGAAGATGAAATAAAATCATACTACGACACGAACAGTTTCAACTACACAAATGCAGAGGGAAAACAGCTCATTTTTAAAGAAGCTAAAGACCAAGCAAGTAATGATTTGAAACTTAAGAAAACAAAAAAATCTGCACAAAAAGCGTACATTGCCTTTAAAAAAGGTCAATTGACACAGAGTGAAAAGATGACACTACCCTTGGGTGATATGAAGTTAACAAAAGAGATTTGGGAAGCACTAAAAGAAAAAAGTGTTGGTGACATTTTGAAACCTAAAGTAGTAGGAGACATGTATGCCACTATCAAGATAGAAAATGTTGTTCTACCTACGCTAAAGTCTTATGATGAGGCAAAAGAAGAAGTCACTGTCCTCTATACGAACCAAGCAAAAAAAGAAGCTCTTTTAGCACTTGCAGAAAAAACACTTGAGAACTTTGATACAAGTACTGCAATCATCTCTGATTTTGTAAAGTTAGAGGAAAATGTCAACCTTAAAGCACTAAATAATCAAGAAAGTTTACAATTTTTACAAAAACTCTTTACATCATCTAAAGAAAAGGGTATCATTAGCGTAGCGGATAAGATTGTTGTTTACAATATATTAGAACAAAAACTTGCTTCAGTAGATGCAAATGGGACACAAAATGTCAAAGAAACTGTCAATAAATTGAAACAAAATACATTTGAATCCAACTTAATTAAAATGTTAGATAAAAAATATCCAACTGAAACCTACATGGGAGGACTTACGAATTGAGCAACACAATTTTAGCTATAGATATCGGCTCTACAAAAATATGTGCAATCATAGCTGAGATTTCAGACTCAAACGAAGTCACCATTCAAGGTCATGGCATCACAAAATCCCAAGGGATTAAAAAAGGTGCCATTACCAATATTGAACTTGCCTCAAAATCTATCAAAAAAGCCATTAATGATGCCAAACGTATCGCAGGTTCAAACATCACTTCTGCAACCGTTTCAATTTCTAATGCTTATGCCAAATCATTAAATTCAACAGGTATTGTTAACATCCCTCATAAAGACATCTCAATCAAAGAGATAAACCGTGTGATGCAAACAGCACTTTATAATGCAAATGTACCCAACGAATATGAAGTAGTACATGTACTACCTTACAACTTTAGAGTAGATGACCAAGACTTCATTGAAGATCCATTTGGGATGAATGCTTCTCGTATGGAAGTAGATGTCAACATTATCATGACACAAAAATCTAACTTGTCAAACCTGAAAAAAGCTGTACGTTCTGCCGGTGTTGAGATAAATGGTATTGTACTTTCTGGTTATGCCTCAGCTATAGCAACTATGGATGAAGATGAAAAAGAGCTAGGTGTTGCTGTTATTGACTTAGGTGGCCAAACATCAAACCTTGTCATACATACAGGAAACTCCATTCGCTATAACGATTTTTTAGGTGTAGGTTCAAACCATATCACCAATGACTTGTCGATGGCACTTCATACACCTTTACAGATTGCGGAAAATGTAAAAGTACGTCATGGTAACCTAGTTGAAAGTTCACATGAAATTATTGAGCTTCCTATCATAGGAGATGAAGAAAACCGCAATGGAGTTTCATTAGAAGTGGTACATTCAGTTATCTTCTCTCGTGTGGAAGAGGCACTCATGATTTTAGCAAAGTCACTTGAAAAAGCTTCACTTAAAGAACAGATAGGTGCAGGTATCATCCTAACAGGTGGTATGACAAAACTAAAGGGCATGAGAGAATTAGCACAAGCTATCTTCTCAGGTATGCCAGTACGTGTAGGGTACCCAGAAAATGTCAATGGTCTTTTTGAAGAACTTAAAGACCCTGCCTTTTCAACGGTAGTGGGTTTACTACTTTACAAAGCTGGTGGTCATACACAGTATGAGATAGACTTCCAACAGGAGTTACTACACTCAAAATCTATACATGAAGAAAATCTTAGCGACATTAAAATAGGAAACACTATTAACCATGTTGAAGAGATATCTTTAGGGAAAAGTAAAAAAGAACCAAAAAAAGAACCAAAACAGCGTCAGCAAGAACAGGCGATTAGCAATGACTTAGATGATAACATCATATCGTTTGATGATTTACCAGATTTAGGTCATGACAATCAAAATCCGTTTAAAAAACTAGCCAACTGGGCAAGGCAGCTTTTTTAAAAAGTAAACAACTAAAAGGAGGAAAAAATGGAAGAGTTTGAAATCGACATAGTCGAAACAAAATGCAATACAAATGGTGCAAAAATTAAAGCAATCGGTGTCGGTGGTGGTGGTGGAAACATGATTAACCACATGATAAGTGAAGGTATTAACAGTATTGACCTTATCGTGGCTAACACTGATTCACAAGCACTTGACAGTTCAATGGCACCGTATAAGATGCAACTAGGTATCAATGCTACTAGAGGACTTGGAGCTGGTATGGTACCAGACAAAGGTAGAGAAGCAGCATTAGAAAGTTTTGAAGACATCAAAGCTATGCTTGAGGGTTCAGACATCGTCTTTATCTCAGCGGGTCTTGGTGGTGGTACAGGAACAGGAGCTGCTCCTATCATTGCTCAAGCGGCAAAAGAAATTGGTGCATTGACAGTATCTATCGTTACAAGCCCTTTTAAATTTGAAGGTCGTAAAAGAACTAAAC
>Ga0256840_1002188_pt1 | contig 17493 bp, 18 predicted proteins | sample 355202metaG_FD_185969 | JGI IMG/M metagenome (GOLD analysis project Ga0256840, IMG submission 185969) | Hydrothermal vent microbial communities from Mid Atlantic Ridge, Atlantic Ocean - 355-202 | ecosystem: Environmental > Aquatic > Marine > Hydrothermal vents | place: Atlantic Ocean: Mid... | reverse complement strand
TCGTGGTTACGATTCTGCCGGTGTCGTTACAGGGGAGGGGGAAAGCCTGCACATTAAAAAGGGGGCGGGGAGAATAGACCCTCTGGTGAGCGAGCTCGGTCTGCTTAACATGCCCGGAAATCGGGGGATCGGCCACACCCGCTGGGCCACCCATGGGGTTCCAAACGAGATAAACGCCCACCCTCACACCGACTGTTCCGGCAAAATCGCCCTCGTGCACAACGGTATAATTGAGAACTACCTGGAGCTGAGGGAGGACCTCAGGAAAAAAGGGCACACCTTCAAGAGCGATACCGACACCGAGGTCATAGCCCACCTGATAGAGGAGGAGCTAAAGTCCTCTAGGAACTTCGAAGACGCCATGAGAAAAGCCCTTCTAAGACTCAGGGGCTCCTTTGCACTGGGGATAGTGTACGCCGGGGAATCGGACAGGTTGTACTTCGTAAGAAACGAGAGCCCGCTGGTTCTCGGGCTAGGAACGGGAGAGAACTTCGCGGCGAGTGACGTCCCTGCCTTTCTTGAGTACACAAGGAAAGCAGTCTTCCTGGACGACGGAGAATACGCGGTTCTGACAAGGGAATCGTATATCGTTAAAAGGCTGGAAACCGGGGAGATTGTAGAAAAACCAGTTCAGGAGATAGACTGGACCCTGGACATGGCCGAGAAAGGTGGGTACCCCCATTTCATGCTGAAGGAGATACACGAGCAGCCCAGGGCAATAAAAGACGCAATCCACGGGAACAGCGACCTGATCCCGGCCGTGGCTGAAGAGATCGCAAGGTACGGCAAGGTGTTCTTCGTGGCAATGGGGACCTCCTACCATGCGGCGCTGGTGGGAAAGTACCTCTTTCAGCGGCTTGCTGGGAAGATGGCAATCGTGGAGGAGGCCAGTGAGTTCAGGTACGGTGCAGAGAGCATACTTGACGAAGACTCCCTTGTAATAGCCATAACACAGAGTGGCGAGACAGCGGACACACTTGCGGCGATGAAACTGGCGAAGAGCAGGGGCGCCAAGGTCCTGGCGATAGTGAACGTCGTCGGCAGTATGGCGACCCGCGTAGCGGACATTACCCTCTACACACACGCCGGACCCGAGATCGGGGTGGCGGCGACCAAGACCTACACAACCCAGATCACAGTTCTGACGATGCTCGCCATAGAGCTGGCAAGAAAGCTCGGAAGGAGGGGGGAAGATGAGATTAAAAAGCTTGAAGACGAGTTCATGGGTGTGCCGAAACTTGTTGAAGGTGTCCTTTCCACTGAGGGGAGATTAAAAGAGCTCGCAGAGGGCTTAAAGGATCGAAAGGACTTCTTCTACATCGGGAGGGGCATCAACGTCCCCACGGCGCTTGAGGGTGCCCTTAAGCTCAAGGAGATAAGCTACATCCATGCCGAGGGGCTGAGCGCGGGGGAGCTCAAGCACGGGCCGCTCGCCCTGCTGGAGGATGGTGTCCCCGTTATCGCGATCACGCCAAGCGGGCACCTCTTTGATAAAATGGTTAGCAACATAGAGGAGTCGAAGGCCAGAGGGGCCATGGTCGTCGCTCTGAGCGACTCGGATGAACTCAGAGGGACCGCGGACGTTCTTGTAGAGATGCCATCCATAAGTGAAGTCTTAACCCCAATGATCTACGTGGTTCCCCTCCAAATCCTAGCTTATCATCTAGCGGTTTTGAGGGGCAACGACCCCGATAAACCGCGGAATTTGGCCAAATCCGTTACCGTGGAGTGAGGTGGTTCCTATGGTGAAAACCGATGTCAAAAAGAAGAAAAAATCGGACTCCAGAAGGGGTCTCTCCCATTATTATGGGAAGCTGAAAACGTACGGCATTCCCGCACTCGTCCTCCTGCTGGCGTACATAGGCTTCAGGATAAGGGACGTTACGTCGAACTACAAGACGTTCCTTGATCCCGATACGTTCTACCACTTTGAGCTTTACAAAATAGCCATAAAGGAGGGAATCCCAAGGTACTTGGCGTACGCCAACCCCCCGACAGGCATAACTCTGAAGGGTGGATACCTCGGCCTCTACGTCGTTCAGGCCTGGTTCTACAAGATAACTCACGCCCTCTTCGGCACCACGGTTATGGGGGCATTCAAACTGTGGCCACCCTTCGTCGGTGCGATGACGATAATAGCGGTGTACCTACTTGGAAGAAAGCTCCATTCAGACTGGGCGGGACTGTGGGCGGCCGCCTTCATGAGCTTCTCCTACGCCAACTTCAGCAAAACGTTCTCGGGCAACAACCGTGGTGAAGGGCCGTTCATGATGTTCTTCCTCTACACCATGGTCACCTTCCTACTGTACATCGAAGAGGGGAAGTGGAACTGGAAGAAAATCCTCTGGGGGGCCCTCTTCCTACTGCTCAGCCCCATTTATATGGGTGTCTGGAACGGAAGCCAGTTCGGTGTCGGAATCCTCCTTGCCCTAGTGGCAGTTTACCCCGTGGTGCTCTTCACATTCGGCAAAATGGGAGAGCTCAAACAATTCATTAGGGACAGCTACCCCCTCTACGGGGTATCCCTTTTGATCGGCCTGGGTCTCTCCCTCGGAGGGTTCGTGGGGATAAAGGGCTTCCTGATCTTCGCTCTGGAAGCGTTCGCCGCGCTTCTGGTGCTCGTGGCGGTGATGTTCCTCGGCGAGAAGGTGGGCCTGAACTACTCCGACAGGAAGCACAGGTTTGGGACGGTCGTGGTGGTGATCATCCTCGGCTTTGCAGCGGCCTACGCGTACTTTGGAAGGGACCTCTGGAAGTTCTTCGGCGCGGCGTATCAGTCGAACCCCCTCTACCAGACGGTGGCCGAGCTGGCCAAAACGAACCTCGGGACTATAAAATCCTACTACAGTGTCAAGTCCAAAGACGCCCTGGTGTTCCTGTTGTCCCTAGCCGGGTTTGCTGTAGTGCTTGCGAGGTTCGTCACGAAGCTTGCCAAAGCCGATGTCAGCGGCTACAAGGAGCTATTCCTCATAACGTACTACAGCGCCTCACTGTACCTTCTTTACATGAGCGTCAGATTCGTCTTCCAGGCGTCCGGAGCGTTACTTCTGCTAGCAGGTGTGGTCGTTGGAGAAGCCTTCCTGTTCGTTGAGAACATGAAGGAATCCATAAACACGAAAGCCCTCTACGCCATCTTCCTCATCCTGCTCTTTGTTCCAATCCCCGTCGTTGGAGCTAGGTACACAAGCGATATCGCTCACGCCTACTCCAAGTCCCAGGGTTCGGTCCCAAGTGACTGGGTGAACACCCTGGAGTGGCTCAAGAACAACAGTAACCCGCTCGACAGCGCGACCAGCTGGTGGGACTACGGTTACTGGATCGAGTCGAGCCTCCTGAGCCATAGGAGGGCGATAACGGATGGTGGACACGCCTACGATAGGCGCTACCTCGTGGCCAAGTTTTTCACACACTACTGGAACGAGAGCGAGGTGGACTTTGAGGCCTGGGAGCTGAACTACATAATAACCTACATGAACCCGCTGTACCAGGACAGTGACTTTTACAAGTTCAATGCCATAAGCTACCTGGGCGGGGCCATAAACTACGGTGAGTACCACGACCTTGGAATGCTCTACGCAATCGGAAGGAAGTACATTCACTACGCAAACGAGAGCGGCAGACAGATAGTCTACATTGACACACCCAACGGCGCGGCACAGCCGATAATGACGATAGACATGACGACTGGGAGGGTCATACACGGAAGGGGTGACATGCCCTACGTCCTCTACATCTTCCAGAACTACGGGATTCTGGCCTACAAGAAGATAGCTTTCAGCAACTACGTCAGGCTGGCCTTCCGTATCCCGTTCTCCCTCGAACCTTGGGACGCCCAGAAGCTCTACGCCAATTTCGTGCCGGTCCACAGCACTTTCAGCGTTATGGTTTACAAGTTCAGGCCGTTCGCGATCTACAGAATAGATAAGCTTGAGAACGGCACGTGGAAGGCCTTCTACAGCACCCTCGGTGGGGGCAAACTCCCCCTGGGGAACCAGACACTCCGTCTCTGGATATCCGCCTTCGGAAGGGACGTTAAAGATGCCACCCTCGTCTTCGAGGCCTACAACGGGACTAAACTGGTGGACAGGAAGACCCTGGTGAGTGGCCTCTACATCAACCACCTCAACGAGACCCCTGTAACGGTCAACCTATACATCCCGAACGCCACCAAGTACCGCTTTGTTCTCTATCAGGCGGGCCCGGTGGGTGTCCTGACCAGTGCCCCAAAGGTCGATGGAAAGATAGCGGACCCAAGCTACGTCCTACCTGAGGGGAAGAGCGGCACCCTTGAGCTGAAGGCGGCGTTCAGAAGGGACTACACCGCCAACCTCACTCTCCGTGCGAGCATCGTGTACTACGTGACCCCCAACGGCAAGGACATATACAAGAAAGACTTCTACCTCGAGCCGCACATGGACATAATCAAATACGTGCCGGTTAAGGGCGGCCTGAACCTCAGGGAGGGCAACAACACCATAACCGCAAAGGCCTCAATGCCGTCGGGAGTCTTTGAGAAGTTCATAGAGGGGCTCTACCAGAAGTACGGCAGGGATAAGGTCGTTGTCGTCAGGAAGAGGATCGAACCCATCTTCATCGCAAGGAAAGAGTACGTGATCTGGGAGGGTGGTTAGTCCCTTACCACTTTTATATCTTCCAATCCCCTCAATCCGCTCTTCTCGGCCGTTTTAGGGGCACCCGGCACAAATACAGAATTCGGTTGCAGTATCAGGGCCTCGACTTCTCGAAAACCAAGTTTTTTGAGGGCAAACGCCCTGTGGTGGCCGTCAATCAGATAATATTTTTGGTTGTAGGGTATGACTATTATCGGAGCGTTGTAGCCGTGCTTTATCTCCTGCAGAACCACCAGCAGCTTAACCTCACTTAAGGCGGCCTGGGTGGGAACCACGTCGTCGATGCAGATAAATCTGTCCTCTACGGTGAACTCCACCCCATGCACCGCCCAGTACTCCTCCGCTATGCGTTCCGCCCGCTTAAAAGCCTCGTCCCGGGATATGAGCCGAACCTTCTTCACGCCTTTGCCCCCCTAACAGCCACGAAGGCCGCCAGTTCCCTGCATCTCTTACTGCATTTCTCGTCGAGCCGCTCGGCAAGGCTTGGGAACGGCCAGAACGATGGGAGGAAGATAACACCTGCGGAGTTAACATCAACGAAGCCGAAGTCCCTCAGAAGGCCCTCAAGTTCACTGGGGGTGTAAAACCTTGCGTAGCGATACGCGGTCTCAACGAAGAGGCTCTTCAGCCTCTTGAACAGGAACCACAAACTCCTCCCGTTCATCGTCCCTATCACGACCTCCCCCCCAGGTCTCAGAATCCTGTGTACCTCCGCCAGTACCCTCTCCGGCTCACGGATGAACTCGAACATGGTCACGCTGAGCACCAGGTCAAAGCTCCCGTCCGCGAATGGCAGGCTGTATGCGTCCCCCTCGATGCAGGGAAGACCCTTTGCACGGGCAACTTTCAGCATGCCCTCACTCGCGTCCAGGCCGGTTACGTCGAAACCCCTCCTTTTCAGTTCGAGAGTATAGTTCCCGGTACCGCACCCGAGGTCAAGGGCCCTTCCCCCACGGGAGCGCATCATGGAGAAGATGAGCCTCTTTTCCGTCCTGTCCACGTACTCCCCCGTTCTGGTCCTGTACCAGCCATCGTATCTCGCCGCTATCCTGTTGAAGTACTCGGCCATTCAGATCCTCACCTTTTCCTCCAGTGTAAGGGGCTTGTCGGTTCTGTCGTCTATCTTGAGGCTTATAACAACCCTCTTTGCCCCGGCCTTCAGTACCGTCCTGTGGCAGATTTTTACCAGCTCCAGAATGTCATCAACCGGACCCTCAACGACGGTGCCCATCGGACACAACCGGTACTTGAGACCGCTCTCCTTGATTACTTTGAGAACGGGCTCCAGGTACCTGCCGACACTTGGAGTGCCGGTCCCCAGTGGGAAGAGGCAGAGCTCCGCAACGGCCATTCAACCACCCCCCGCGGGAGGAAATATGTAGACAACATCACCCTCCTTGAGCTCGGTGTCCAGCCCCCGGAGGTGGAGAACGTTGTGACCGTTGACCAAGATCATGCCATCGATGGGTTTTTTCTCGCTGATGCGGGGGCTCCTGAGGAGCTGTTCCTTAATCTCGGGGCTGTAACGTTCGGAGATGATGTCAATCAGCTCACCGACCGTTCTCACCCCGTGAACCTCAACCTCCTTCCTCCCAACGAGCTCACGAAACGTCGCGTAGAACCTCACCTTCATGAAACCACCACCCCTTATACCCATGGAGAAGATAAAAAACCTTCGGAACAGGACATCTGGAAAAGCTTAAGTAATTCGACGACGTAGTGGGGGGTGTCATGGTAAAGGTTAACGTCGAGCCAGCCGAATATTACCCTATCGTTGATAAACTCTTCACCGAGGGGATAGTTGAGGCACTCGACGCCGTTGGCCTGAGCGTGGAAGGGATTGACGCAAAGGTTAAGCCCAGCGAGGACAACGTCGGTGTGGATTTTTCCCTGGTGGTGGCCTCCAAGGGAAACCGCGGGGTTTCCCGCATGGAGGATTTCATCCGGATCGCCGTTGAAAGGATGGTCGAAGAGGCAAACGGGCGGTTCAAATGGATGGGGAGCGGGAAGTTTGTTTTGGGGGAGCTAAAACTCGTTGAAGCTGGCGAAACTGATAAACAGGCCCCCTCTGCTCCCAGGATAAGCGTCGAAGCCGCTCCGGATGAGCTCAAAGGTGCCCTAGAAAAGGTTGCAAAGGGCCTGTGGATAAAGCTCCAAGAGAAAGGGGTGATGGTCGCCGCGGTGGCCCTAAGTTTCGAGGGGGGAACCCCACCGATGGTCACCGCGCGCCTAGTCCTCAAAGGTAATCCCCCCTACGAAAGGGAGCTGCTTGCAGACTACATCTCTGACAAAATTGAGGCGTATCTCTGGACCACCGTGGGAAAAGGGGATTACAACGTCAACGTTCAACTATCAACGCCTTCTGGGAATGAAAAAGAGGGTACAGCCCGGGATGAGGAGATAAAGAACGACAACCTCATGGAGCCCCTCTAGAACCTCTGCGGGTAACCTCCTGAGAGTGGATATAATCCAGCAACGGCCGGATTCTCTCCCAGACCTCACCTATGCCCCCGTGTCCATCCACCCTGACGTAAATGCCCTGTTTTTTGTAGAACTTTATTATGGGTTTCATGTTTTTAACGTAAAGGTCGTATCGCTTCTTCACAACCTCATGCCGGTCATCGCTCCGCTGGACCAGCTCGGCACCGCAGACATCACACCTTCCGGGTAACTTTGGTGGACGGTACTTAGTATGGTATACCTCCCCGCAATTCGGACATATCCTCCTCCCGGAGATGCGCTCTACGCTCTCTTCCTTCGATATGAAGATTTCCATGGCAACGTTGATGCCGATTCCATGGTCGTAGAGGTAGTTTTCAAGGGCAAGAACCTGTTCCGCTGTTCGGGGATATCCATCGAGGATGAAGTTTCCCCTGTCGCGCCGCAGCCGGGATATTACCAGGCTGTTAACAACAACGTCCGGTATCAGTTCACCCGCCGCCAGATAGCGTTCCATCTCCCGCCCCAGTTCGCTCCCCCTGGATATTTCCTCTCTTATCATGTCCCCCGAAGAGACGTAGGTAAGGCCGTAGAGCTCAGTTATTCTTCTGGAGTGCGTCGACTTGCCGCTTCCGGGTGGTCCGAATATCAGGATGTTCATTTTTTCACCACAAGTTATTTATCTCCCATACGCTAAAATATTTACGGTGGTGGTCATGAGGCTGAGCACGGGCTTTGTCAGGGCATCTGGATACGCTTACAAGGTCAGAAGGGTACTCTTCGCGGTAACCAGAGGAAAGGTAAGACCCAGAGAGGTAATACGGGCCGCGGCAGAACTCAACCAGCACATCTTTAAAAGGCTTCGGGAGATGGGCGTTAAAAAAGATGACGTGATCCGGGTAACGGTGCCGTTTGGGATCGGGGACGGAAGGATAACCTGGAGGTCCGAGGGAATGAAGATCGAAGTTTACCGTAGAGAAGAGGAAGAGAACCTAGCACGGGCCATGGAAGAACTTGAAGAAAGGGAGAGGGCGCTGGACGAGCGCATACGTGAGCTGGAGGAGCTGGTAGTGCAGCTCAAAACCCTGAGCGACAGGATAATGGAACACGTTGAGCTCATAAAAGAGGAGCACACATCCCTGGAGCTCAGGAACGAGGGGTGACCCCCCAAATTTTTGCCGGTTTATGCCGCAGCGCCTAGCTGGATTATATAACGGGCGCAAAAAGACAAAAAATCCCGATGATAGTCAAACCTGAAATATCCTTATGGTGTTCGTACCGGCGGTTTTTCCGATCGGCGTCCCCTTAGTGAGGAGCACGGTGTCGTTCTCCCTAACGAGGCCGAGGCTCCGTATCATACTCAGTATCTCCTCCTCGCTCGTCTTCTCTACTATGAATGGATAAACACCGTAGGAGAACATGAGCCTCCCCGCTACCCGTGGATTGGTCACGAACGCCAAAACCCACTGCTTCGGCTTAAAGCGGGCTATGAGACGTGCAGTTTCCCCGGTTCTTGTAGGGGTGAGGATATACTTGATGTCAATGACGCTCAGAGCTTCGATGATGCTCCTGCTTATAGCGTCCTTGACCGTCTCCCCCCTCCTCCTCTGATCCCGGAGTTCCGAGAATTTCCAGCCCGCCAGCAGCGTTGCCCAGTGGGAATCACGGTAGGCCTCGGTGGTCTTCGCGATCTTGGCCATCATCTGAACCGCTTCAACGGGGTATTTACCCACGGCGGTTTCTTCTGACAGCATCACCGCATCGGTACCATCCAGTATGGCGTTGGCAACATCCGTCACCTCGGCTCTGGTGGGAAGCTTCTCTTCGGTCATGCTCTCCAGCATCTGAGTCGCGGTTATGACGGGCTTACCCGCCATGTTGGCTTTGCGTATAAGCTTTTTCTGCAGTACCGGCAGTTTTTCAATCGGCATTTCCACTCCCAAGTCCCCTCTGGCAACCATTATGCCATCGGCAGCAGTTAGAATATCATCAAAATTACGAACTGCATCAGGTCTCTCTATCTTGGCTATTATGAAGGTGTCCTTCCCGTGTTCATCAATGAAACGACGCACCTTGAGGATGTCATAAGCCGAGCCCACAAAGCTTATGCCCACAGCATCTAGACCGTGCTCCAGGGCGAATTTCAGGAACTCCATGTCCTTCTCGGTTACGGCGTCAATGGCCATCCTCGCGTTGGGTACGTTTATTCCCTTATGGGAAAACACGGTCCCCCCCACAAGAACCTTACACACAACATCTCTGTCGCGGACGTCCTCCACCCGCAGGGCTATGAAACCGTCGCAGAGGTATATCACATCCCCTTTTGAGACCAGTTTAGGAAACTCCTTAAACCTCACGGGTAGCAGAGCCTCGCTGCCTATGACATCACGGGTCGTCAGGGTAACGGTCTGCCAGCGGCGGAGTGTTACGGAGCCGTTCTGAACCTCCCCCACCCTAATTTTAACACCGGGAAGATCACCCAGTATGGCTATGGGACGATTCATTCTCCTGGAGACGGTCCGGATGAGCTCGATGGTCTTCTCGTGCTGTTCAAGGTTCCCGTGGGAGAAGTTTATTCGTGCAACACTCATACCAGCCCTTATCATCCGTTCAATGATCCTGTGATTCATGGATGCCGGGCCAATGGTGGCCACTATCTTCGTCTTGTTGCTGGGCAACTTCATGCTATCACCTAAGTTAGAGGTTGGGTTACGGTATAATAACCTTAACCATCGCCAGGTGGAGTGATCGTAGAATGAGGTAAGAAGTCAAGGGACGGTAACCTATCCCATCGCACCGTCCCCCAGTGACGTGCGGAGCTTTGCCATACAATCGTCGCAGTAGCCAGGGGGCCTGAGGTCCCATTCCTCCATGCTCGCGGGGGAGTTCATCACGCACTGGTTGTGGCAGTGTTCAAGGCCGAAACTGTGGCCGACCTCGTGGAGGACACCCTTCAAAAGGCGGTCTTTGAAAAGACGGAGCTTCAGCTTCACCCCCCGTCCGGCGTCCACGTCTAGATTCCCCCCGGTTTTACCGGCGGCCAGGAGCCTGGAGAGGCCCTCGGGTTCAAAGGGCTTCATCGACAGCATCATCATCCTGAGGCCAAGGAGGGTCTCGTGGACGCCGAGGAACTTCTCATAGAAGTCGAAATAACGGTTCCGGGAGACGAGCGGGAAGGTTGTGAGAGCGAATATCTTGTTCATCCGTATACCCCTCTGCCCCTCCATCTCCCTGAGAAGCCGCGAGTACAGGAGCTCCACGAGGGCCTCCAGTGGATACACCATCACCCTGCCCTCCTCGGTCGTCAGGTTTATCAGATAACCCGGCTCAAGTTTCAGTCGTCCTATGTAAAGAAAGCGGAGGGGGAGTCCTTCCTCATCAAAGAATCGGTTTGCCCCGTCGAAGACGTTGAAGACAACCTCGTCTATTACCCTCCTATCCACGAAGTTGCCAACGTAAGTGAAGGCTATGAACTCCATGATTCCATCACAGAGGGAAAGTTCCCCGGAACTTATTAAGTTTTTAGGTGGTTGCACCATAAACATTTTTAAAGTGATTCCCGGAGTGTCCTTGGGCGATGGCGTCCGCCCGGAGGTCAGGTTCAAACCGCCCCACGGGGCTAATGACGCCTGTTCTCCGCAGAAAAGGCTGGAGGCGGTAGAATGGGCTCAAAGCTGTATGAAATTTCCAGGTTCATCAACGGTAACTCGCTCATCCAGTACGTAGAGGACAGGCGCCACGAGGATGGCGGTTACTGTTTTGTGAGCGTTCTTGACGACACCAACGTCAACGACACATACTACGCCGTTAAAATCCACGAGCTGCTAAACATAGAGTTGCCGGATAAAGAAAAGACCATAGAATTCCTTGAAGGGGCTATACAGCCGCAGACGGCGGTGGTGGCCATAGCCATGGCCCTTGAGGGACTCGCAATACTGGGAGCAGAGGACATCGCGAGGGAGCACGTTGACATAGTTTTCACAAAGTACAATCCACTGGAGGGCAAGTTCGCGGTCGGTCTAGGTGGGAGTGAGGAGTTTGGAACCGCCACACCTCTTGAGGCCACGTACTGGGTTCTAAAAGCCTTCAGGAGCATGGGATACCGTGTCGAGGATGAGGTAAGGGAGAGAATCCGGGAATTTGTGATGCGCTTTCGGATGGGAGACGCTTTCGGGGTTAAACATCCCACAACGACCATGACGTATCAGGCCCTGTACTCCCTCAACGCCCTCGGTTACAGACCGCCAAAGGCGAGGCACTTCAAGAACTGCGAGCTCTGCGGCGACTGGGGTGGGTTCACCGAGGTTCCATACTCACTGCCCCCTTACCTGGAGCCAACTTTCTACGGCACCAGGGGGATTGAGCTTCAGCACGAGACACCGACATGCCCCAAGAGGCACATATGGTTCATCCGCCAGCTCCAGAACTCCAACGGGGGCTTTAGGAGGAGCCTTGAGCTCGGTATATCAAACTTCCAGAACGCCTACAGGGCCCTTGCGGTGCTCGACTTCATGATGGGGTATCTCTGAGGGATCCCCATGGACATGATAGGGATTCATCTCAGGGACGCCATAGAGAAAGGCGGTTGTCCGGTGTGCCGGTTAATCGAGGAGTTTGAGGAGTCCGAGATAGGGACCATACTCTACGAACACGTTAACGACCCCTCCCTGAGGGAGGAGTTCAAGAAAAGCCTCGGCCTGTGTCCCTACCACGCATGGAAGCTCCTGAGCATAGCGTATTCAAACCCCCTCTACGGGGGGCTTGGTGTCGCGATAATCTACGAACATATGCTCAGGACGTACATCGAAGGAATCCAGCGGGGCGAACCCCCCCAAGAGAGCGAATGTTACCTCTGCAGGCTGGCACGGGAGAAGGAATCCCTCACCATAGACTCCCTGGTGGACAGAATGGCTGAACTCCTGCCGGTTTACGAGAAGTCCGAGGGGATATTCTGCAAACGTCACTACGAGATGCTCCAGGAGAGGCTCAGAAAGTCCAGTCCAGAAATCTCCAGGGAGCTTGAGGAGATCCACATAAAGAAACTGGACGGACTCAAAAACCTGCTCAACAATTTTATAGAGAAGTTCGACTACAGGTCACAGGAGAGTCCAAGTGATGAGGAAGCGCTGGCTGTTAGACGTTCGATAGAGGCCCTGAAGGGACGTCCACTGGCCATCAACATGCTCAAACCAAAGAGAAAAGCGGGGAGATTTCCCCTGAGGGGTGTGTCTTTTGGACGGAGAGATTGAGATCCTGGTCTCCGAAGAGGAGTTCCAGGAATTAAAGCGTCACAAGCGCGAGTTTAAACCCAACTTGAATAATCTTGAGGGTCTCGAACGCACTTTAAGGACCCTCCAGTACAGGTACCTGACGGAGAAGTTGACCGAACTGAGGAAGAAACTGGAGGAGATGAAAGAGCACTACTCCTCCCTCATCGAGTTCGAGAAGATGGCTAAAGAGGATAAGGTGTACCTCATGAAGAAACGGGCGGAGCTGAGCGAGGAGAACAGGAGACTAGAAGCCAAGGTGAGGGGCTATGAAGGTAATCATTAGCACGGGGGGACGCTGGAAAAAGCTCAAAGTAAAGATCGATGACGGGACGTTCGCACGTGTGGAGGAGATCGCCAAAAAATACGGCTTCCGCATCGATGATACGATTAAGATGCTCCTCAAAGGTGATTTCATAGATAATGTCCCCCCTGAGGTCACGGACAGAAAGATAGAGGAACTGAAGCGGGAAGTGGACTCCTTAAAAAAGGAGCTCTACGGGCTGGAGGGTAAATGGTCCCCGCTCAAGTTCAAAACATACTACCTGGCCATGGACAATCAGAACCTGGCGATTCAGCTCGCCGCAATGATAGCCCAAAACAAACGCCTCAGGAGGAGCCTTGGAATGGATGAAAAAGAGTACAGAGAGCTGGAGGAGAAGATCCATTACTACCTCAACTTTGGGAGCGCGGATAGGGGGTAGTCACAGCCCGGAAAGGGCAACGTTGTCCCGAACGGGAGGAGGGGTTAGGCGTTTAAAGGGGCAGCGCCCGGGGCTTTACGTTCTGAGACTCAATGCACCATCATGTTAGAGTACAACTATGTTTGATAACGTGATGTCGCTTTCATGTTTTAATCTCATGGATAGTAACACTTAAATACCCGTCACCATTCTTTATTCCGGGCCGTGAGGATGGTCAGCTATGAGATGGTGAAGTTAAGCGCTGAAATCCTTGAGTTTCTAACCGTAACCGGGGCATTTTATGTCCTATTCCGATCCAGACGTCTGCTTGGGCCGTTTATTGGCCACCCCCTCCTTAAATGGGTGTTCCTTGGGATAACAATCGTCTGGGCGGGTTTCCTCGTCAACGTTCTTAACGAGTTTTTCCCCACGAAGCTCATGAAGGTCCTCGACGACGTCCTAGTCGCCGTAGGCGTTATGATACTCCTCGCGGCACTGGTGGAGGGGGAGAGTAAGATAAAGGCCAGAGCAGTTCCACGAACGGTAGGCAACGGGGATCCAACGGTACTGAGGGGTTCCTACCTGTACGACGAGACGAATGGGGTTGAGAACCTCCTTCTGAGGCTTGGGGGGAAGAAGGTCCTCGCGGTCACGAGGAAACCGGACCTCCTGAAAGAGAAGGACGTCCCGTACGTATGGATAACCAAACTCAACGTGGAAAACGGGGTACCTCCAACCAAACTGGCACCCCTCCTTCAGTACATCGTCGACAAAGCGGACGGAGACACGGTCGTTCTCATAGACTGCGTCGAGTATCTGATCATCGAAAACGAGTTCAAAGCTGCGTTTAAGTTCATGACCACCTTAAAGGACCACCTGAGCGCCAAGGGCGCCACACTGATACTCATAATCAACAGAAAAACGATAGATAAAAGGGAACTGGCGCTCCTTGAAAAGGAATTTCGGTGGCTCCCTGCAAAGGTTTAAAGTCGGTCGAGATAATCCCGAGATGGTGGTTCCGATGCTTCATCATGTCAAGCTCATCCATGCAACCAAGAGCCGAAAACTCGTCGGCAAGAAAATCGTTCTCGCGATTCCCGGCAGCATCGCCGCTGTGGAGTGCGTCAAGCTTGCGCGCGAACTGATACGACATGGGGCAGAAGTCCACGCGGTCATGAGCGAGAACGCCACCAAGATAATCCACCCCTACGCTATGGAGTTCGCCACAGGGAACCCGGTCGTGACGGAGATAACGGGCTTCATAGAGCACGTTGAATTGGCTGGAGACCACGAAAATAAAGCCGACCTGATCCTCGTCTGTCCCGCTACGGCGAACACGATAGGGAAAATCGCCTGCGGGATTGACGACACACCAGTTACAACCGTCGTGACAACGGCTTTTGCCCACACACCGGTGATGATAGCCCCCGCGATGCACTCCAGCATGTACGAGCATCCGATAGTCGTTGAGAACATCGAAAAGCTCAAGGAGCTCGGTGTCGAGTTCATAGGGCCCCGCTTTGAGGAGGGCAAGGCGAAGGTGGCCTCGATAGACGAGATCGTCTACCGCGTGATAAAGAAGCTCCACCGGAAAGACCTAGCCGGAAAGAGAGTTCTGATAACCGCTGGGGCGACAAGGGAGTACATAGACCCGATTCGCTACATAACCAACGCAAGCAGTGGAAAGATGGGTATGGCCATAGCTGAGGAGGCCGACTTCAGGGGAGCCGAGGTTACCCTCATCAAAACGCAGGGAAGCGTTCCGAGCTTCGTAGAGAACCAGATCGAGGTCGAAACCGTCGAAGAGATGCTTGAAGCCATAGAAAACGAGCTAGAGGCCAAAAAATACGATATTGTCGTTTTAACCGCCGCTGTAAGCGACTTCCGCGTTAAGGAGAAGGCCGGTGTGAAGATAAAGAGCGGAAAACCCCTAACCCTTGAGCTCGAACCGACGCCGAAGATAATAGACAGGGTAAAGGAGCTTCAGCCGGACGTTTTTCTGGTTGGATTTAAGGCCGAAACAGAGATGAACGAGGGAGAACTCATCGAAGCCGCGAGAGAACAGATCGAACGGGCAGGGAGCGACCTCGTTGTGGCCAACACGCTCAAGGCCTTTGGCAGTGAGGAGAACGAGGTCATCCTCGTGGGCAGGGAGTTCGTCAAAAAACTTCCCAGGATGAGCAAGCGGGAGCTGGCCGGGAGGTTGTTGGATGAGACCGCCAGACTGCTAACCTCATAAACGGGGAGAAACCCGCTTCACCCATGTCTCACACCGGTGACCTCACAGAAAGCGATCCTCGATAATGTGGACCACTTCCTTTAAGGGTTCGAAGGCAACGGTGGGTGAGACTATTCCAGCGGTGGTCTCCTCAAAGATCGCCGGATCAAAAGGAATAATCCCGTACAGGGGTACCTCGAGGGCATCCTCGATAAACGAAATCAGATCCTCCAGCCGATCCTGCGGGAGGGAAGGGCGGTTAATGATGACTCCAAGGTTGGGACATCCCGTCTCCCGGAACTTCCTGATAGTTGCCTCCACGTAATCCTCGATATCAATCAGCGGGACGTTGGAGGGATCAATAACCAGAATCTGGAAATCCAGCATATCAACAACCTTGTGGGCGGCAACGGGCAACCCCAGAGGAAAATCAACCAGGATGCCCCCGTAGAAATGCCTGAGTACTTCCAAAAGGCCGGGTATCTTTGAGTAAGGCGCGTCGGGATCAGGTGGTGCTTCAGTGTCTCCTATTATGGCATAGAGTCCATTGAAGCGGTAGCGGTGGATCAGCCAATTGAGATCCACACGGGGATTCTTCAGGTAGGCGCCGATCGTGTACGGGGACTTTATGCCGAGGTGGAAGGCCATGTCTGGAAAGTAGAGGTCGGCGTCTATGAGCAGCGTTCGTACTCCATCATGGGTCAGAAGCGCTCCAAGGTTCACGGTAAGCGACGTTTTTCCAGCACCGCCGGGTCCGGTTACACCACCTATTGTCATTGTGCTCACCTTTATACAAAAATCTGAAACCATAATTCCTATTTGGGCGATTCGCTCAAAAACTTTTGCTGAAAATAAATGATGGAATCATGGGATTATCCCCGCGATCCCAGTACCGTCCCATTTTTATAGACTCCCTACCTCTTCATCCCGGTGATAAGTTATGGAAATTCGTGAGTTTCAGAAGCTCATCCACGATATATACTTCCACAAGGACTCAAAGCGAGGCGTTGAGAGGACTTTCCTCTGGTTCGTCGAAGAAGTTGGAGAGCTGAGCGAGGCGATAAGGAAGAAGGACCGCGAGGCCATGAAAGAGGAGTTCGCCGACGTTCTGGCGTGGCTCGTCAGCTTGGCCAACCTGCTCGGAGTGGATTTGGAAGAGGCCGCGAAGAAGAAATATCCGGGAGTGTGTCCCTACTGCGGAAAGAAGCCGTGTGAGTGTGAGGAGAAGGTTTGAGTTTTTAATCCCAGCTTTCCCTCGGTCCACCTCCATGGCATTACGTTCTCCAATGTTTCTTTCGAGAGCCTTTCAAGTTCTCTAAGCTCCTCTTCATTAACTCCCTTCAGCGAGCTTCTTCTGTTTTCAGACTCACAACCCGTCTATTGTCCCACCGTCCACATTTTAAGTTCAGATGGCCTTAAACCCTCCTCTCTTTTCGACTACCGTCTTAACGAAAAGACTTTTATACTTCCGGGCGCACTATTCTATGCAGTAAACCGAGGTGATGTGCATGCATGAACTCGTAGAGTTCGCGGTTGAGAAGGCCCTCGAAATGGGGGCGAGCTACGCGGAGGCGCGCTTCGAGGAGAAGAACGGCACTTCTCTGGCAATGAAGAACGGCAACCCCGAGGGCCTTGAGATACTCGCTGACAGGGGAATGGGAATAAGGGTCCTGGTCGATGAGGGAATGGGATTCGCAAGCACGAACGTCCTCACGAAGGAGAGTGTTGCCGAGGCCGTCAGGAAGGCCGTCAAGCTGGCCAGAGCTGCCTCCCGCGTTAGAAACGAGCCGATGGTTTTCAGCGAGGAGGACTTCCACAGAGTTTCATACAAGGTCAAGATGAAGAAGGACTTCAGGGATGTCTCCCCGGAGGAGAAGATGGAGCTTCTCAGGAAGGTCGAGGAGGAAGTTAAAGCAACGGGCGTAAACGTGCCAATGCGATATCTTGGCTACTCCGACGGGCTCTGGAAAAAGGTCTTCCTCAACAGCGAGGGAGCCTATGTGAAGAGCAAAATCCCGCGCGTTTCCATCACGTACAACCTCGTCGTCTTCGAGAACGGCCAGATGGAGCAGGCCCCCTTCGTCCAGAGGGCGTTCTCCGGTGGGCTGGAGCTCATCGAGAAGGACGAACCGTGGAGCTGGGCGGTTAAGGACGTCCAGGCCCTAAAGAAGCTCATCTATGAGGGACAGAAGCCACCGGAGGGGAAAGTGGATCTGGTCATAAGCCCAGAGGTCGCTGGGATAGCCGTCCACGAG
>Ga0256840_1002187_pt1 | contig 17500 bp, 16 predicted proteins | sample 355202metaG_FD_185969 | JGI IMG/M metagenome (GOLD analysis project Ga0256840, IMG submission 185969) | Hydrothermal vent microbial communities from Mid Atlantic Ridge, Atlantic Ocean - 355-202 | ecosystem: Environmental > Aquatic > Marine > Hydrothermal vents | place: Atlantic Ocean: Mid... | reverse complement strand
CGAACTATAAAAAATGGCTCCACCAGTAGGACTCGAACCTACAACCCTCCGGTTAACAGCCGGATGCTCTACCGATTGAGCTATGGTGGAACGCACATGAAGGATTATAATACAAGCGTACAGAATTTGTCAAGAGGGAGGTTGTAATCATGAAAGTGTTCATTTCCACCGATATGGAAGGACTTCCGGGTACAAATGCCTGGCACCACGTGAATGTTAAAGATTCGAGGTATCTTGGGAAATACATGACAGAAACAGTTGAATGGGTGCTTGATGGAATCAAAGCTTCCCCGCAGAATTCCAAAATCGATCAAATCCTCGTATGTGACTCTCATTCTTTAGGTGAAAACATTCCCTATGATCTTACTGAGTTGGATGATAGATTGTACCTTGTCAGAGGTGGATTGAGAGATTATTACATGATGGCTGGATTCGATTCATCTTTCACCACTGTCTTTTTCGTTGGATACCATGCCGGTGTTGGTACCATTCATGGCACAATGGATCACACATATTCTAATACCGCTGTACATGAATTGCGAATAAATGGCATTCGAATGAATGAATCTACCATAAATGGGGCTTTTGCTGGAGATTTTGAGGTACCGGTTTCTCTGGTAATCGGGGACCACGCTTTGGTAGAAGAATTAAAACCTATTATGCCAGATACGGTCCTCGTTGAAACCAAACGGGGACTTAGTCGATTCGCGGCGATCATGCGGCCTAAGAATGTAGTAAAACACGATGTAATAGAATCAACCAAACTTGCTCTGGAGAAGACTGAAAAGGGTCAGATCAAGCCCTATAAACTCGAATCACCCTACACGCTTGAAATAACCTTCAGATCAACTGAAATGGCAGATGAAGCTTCGCTTACTCCGGGCATTAAAAGAATTGATGGTTACAGAGTCAAATATCAGTCTGATTCGTACAAAGATGTCATGCAAATTTTGCTTGCCATAGTTTATGCATCCCGAATAGGAACTGATATGGGAAGATAGATTGTTTGATTCAAAAAAATATTTTCTGCATGCAGATAAACTGAAGCTCATCAAAAGTGAAGAGCAGTGCATGTGATAAAATTAGTACGTGCTAAAAACTTTTATGAGATGCTGGGAGTTCTGGTAGAGCTCATCTTTCCGACCAGCATTAGAGGAGGGAGCTTCCATGAGAAAAGTTTCTTCGAAAGACCTTTTCGGATTCAAGTTCGTAGGGGATCCTCAAATAAGTCCGATGGGAAATCAAATCGTTTTTACAGTAAGTGAAGTTAACAAAAAAGAAAATAGCTACACGCAGCGTCTTTACAGATACGATGGCCAACTGCTAAGACCATTTACTTTCGGTCCTCACGACAGTTCTCCAAGATGGTCACCGAATGGTAACGAGATTGCTTTCATTTCCAAAAGATCGAAAGAAAATGGCAGAGATCTCATGATCATCCGAGCAGATGGTGGTGAAGCAAAAGTAATCACACACTTTAAAGATGACTTGGGAAGTGTAGAATGGCTTGACACTACTACGCTTGTGGTACTTGCATCCAAAAAAATAGAAAGAAAAGATCCAAAAGACGATGTACACGAGATAGAGAAGATACCAATCTGGTTTAACGGTAAAGGCTTCACTTATAATAAACTTAATCAACTTTTTCTCGTTAAAAAAAATGGAAAAAAACAGCAAATAACGCACGAAGAGGGTTCAATTTTCGCATTCTCACCGTCACCAGACGGAAAGAGTATCGCATTTGTGGAAACATTGGATGCCGAACATAAACCCCTTATCTCTGATATATTCGTTTTGAAAATTAGCGAAGAAAAATTGATCAAACTTACAAAGTCCAACATGCTAATTGGTAACATAGTCTGGAGCCCTGATTCCAAAAAAATAGCGTTTATGGCATCTGATCTGAAAAAGGGAACCTTCACAACCCCTCAAATTTACACTATAACTATGAATAAACGGGTAAAGAAGGTCTGTAATGTCGACCGCTCCAAGGAAAACTCAATAAACAGTGATGTTAGAGTGTTCAGTCCAAACCCATTCTACTGGATTGGTGAATCACTGTATTTCACAATGACAGATGGTCCAAGCGCAAAGGCGTACCGTAGCCGCGACGGGAAAGTTGAAGAGATCATAGGGGGAAAAAGAAATATAGACGGCTTTAGTGTTGCAAAAAACGGTAATATAGCGTTCCTTTCGATGGATTTCACTTCTCTTAATGAAGTTTATCTGCTCAAAAACGGTAAAGAGAAGAAAATTTCCCGTTTCAATACGAATGTCACAAGAGCTTTAAACCTTTCAACACCAGAGCATTTTGATGTCAAAACTTCAGACGGAAGACATTTAGATGCATGGATCATGAAGCCTATTGATTTTGATGCAAGAAAAAAGTATCCAACGATCCTTGAAATACATGGTGGTCCCAAAACTGCTTACGGCTATGGCTTTTTTCTCGAGTTTCAGATCTTAGCTTCAAATGGGTATGTCGTGATTTTTTCAAATCCAATCGGAAGTGATGGATATGGTGAAGATTTCTCAAATATTCATGGTATATACGGAAAACGTGACTACCTTGATCTGATGGAAGTCATGGATGAATCAATAAAACGCTTCAATTTTATAGATGAAAAGAGGCTCGGAGTTACAGGCGGTTCCTATGGTGGTTACATGACAAATTGGATTATCACTCAAACGGACAGGTTTAAAGCTGCAGTTACTCAGAGATCTATAAGTAACTGGATATCTTTTTTTGGGACAACAGACATAGGTTATTTCTTTGTGCCAGATCAGTTAGGTGGTGATCCATGGTCAAATTTCGAAGGATATGTGGAAATGTCTCCTATAACTCATGTGAAAAACGTGAAAACACCTCTTCTTGTTATCCATTCAATGGAAGATTACCGTTGCTGGATGTCAGGAGGACTTCAATTATTCACAGCGTTGAGGTATTTGGGAAAGGAAGCAAAATTGGCACTATTTCCGTCTGAAAATCACGAACTTTCAAGATCTGGAAAGCCACTTCACAGAGTCAAAAGACTCGATCTCATACTTGACTGGTTTGAAAAACATCTGAAGGAGAGATAAGAAAGTTGAAAATCGTTGCAACGAATTCCAAAGCCCGCAGGAATTACGTTTTGCTTGACAAATTTGAAAGTGGGATAGAATTAAGGGGCACAGAAGTTAAATCTCTTCGCGCCGGCAGCGTTAATATAAACGATGCTTACTGTATCATAAGACACGGGGAGATCTTCATTGAAAATATGCACATTGCTCCTTACAAATCCGGAAATATCTTTAACCACGATCCACTTAGAAGAAGAAAACTATTGCTTCATAAACGAGAAATCGTCCGTCTCTCGTCTAAATTGGATCAAAAAGGTCTTGCCCTTGTGCCATTAAAGATTTACTTCAATGACAAGGGGAAAGCCAAACTCGAGATAGCGCTCGCAAAGGGAAAACACTTATACGATAAGCGTGAGAATATTGCCAAAAGAGATCAAGAGCGCGAAATGAAGAAACAGATGAAGTATCATTACTAAAAGCATAAAGGCAGGAGGATCGTAGAATGAAATATCCCAGGTTGCTCGTTAACAAAGAAGCTTTAGAGCACAATGCAAAAGTGATAGTCAAAATGTGCCATGACATGGCAATTGAGCTCACGGCAGTTGTAAAAGTAACTTGCGGTGAACCTCGAATTGCAAAAATGTATCTGGATCTTGGTGTTGATATGATTGGAGATTCGAGAATAGAGAACATTATAAAGATGCGTCATGCCAATCTTAAAGGTCCATTTGTATTGCTTAGGATTCCAATGATCAGCGAGATTCCAGACGTTGTCGAAAATGTAGACGTGGTGCTCGTCTCAGAGCTTCACACTGTGAGTGCTTTGGGAAAGGAGGCACTAAAGCACGGTAAAACCCAGAAGATTTTATATATGATAGATGTCGGCGATTTGAGAGAAGGAGTATGGTACGAAAATGCTGTTGACGAGATCGTAAAAGCTTCAAAAATTGGCGGAGTCGATCTGTATGGAATAGGAACAAATTTAGGATGTTATGGTGGCGTAATTCCAAGCGAGGAAAACATGAACCTCTTGGTGAATATTGCCAATGCAATAAAGGAACGCGGAGTAAGTTTCAAGGTTGTAAGTGGCGGAAATACAGCTGCCCTTTACCTTATAGAAAAAGGGACCCTTCCTAAAGGAATAAACGGTTACAGGCTCGGAGAATCCATGATTCTTGGAACAGATGTAACCAATAATCGTACATTTCCCTTTTTGCGCCAAGATACTTTCACACTTCAAGCAGAAATCATAGAGTTGAAGACAAAACCATCCGTTCCACGAGGAAAAATTGGAAGAGATGCTATGGGGAGAATACCAGTTTTTGAAGATCTCGGAGAACGACTCAAGGCGATCATAGCAATTGGAGAACAAGACGTGCCATCAGATGGACTGAAGCCCATTGATAAAGGGGTAACGGTTCTTCATGCTTCAAGTGATCACACAGTTTTGGATGTAACAGATCTTAAAAGCTCTCTCAAAGTTGGGGATATTCTCAAATTCAGGCTCACATACAACGCTTTACTTCGAGCCATGACCTCCCCTTATGTCGACAAAGGCTGGTCTGATATATCATAGACTTGTGTGTTACTTGTTTTACCTGTTTTCGTAACCCAATTTGCGGTTTGAGTTTTGCTGATTAGAATGATATAATTTGTCGGTATAACAACATATGCAATAATCAGGAGGTGCACTTACCATGAAAAGAACTTATCAACCAAAACGACGCAAGAGAGCAAAAACACACGGATTTCGTGTGAGAATGAAAACACACAGCGGAAGAAAGATCATAAACGGCAGAAGGAGTGCAAAAAGAAAAAGACTTGCGGTGTGAATTTTTCGTTTGATTCAAAAAGGCGCATAAAAAAATCCAGAGATTTTCAAAAGATTTTCTCCAACGGAAAAGTTATTACAAACGATTGGCTGGTTTGTAGGTATGTCAAAAATGATTTGGGATATGCAAGACTTGGAATAGTTGTATCAAGGAAATTCGGGAAGGCACATATACGTAACAGATTTAAAAGGTATGTACGAGAGACTTTCAGAATAACTCATATCGAAGAAAGCGTTGATGTGTTGGTTTTGCCCAAAAGGGAATTGAAAGATGTGTTTAAAGAAATGAGCTTTGACTCTTTCTCAAAAAAACTCAGATTGCTCTTGATGGGATTGAAGGAGAACTTCGGTGAAAGCTAAAACCGTTTTGATAAAGTTGATCAAATTCTATCAGAGATTCATTTCTCCGATGAAACCGCCTTCTTGTAGATTCACTCCAACATGCTCCAATTATGCCGTAGAGGCCCTGGAACGTTTCGGCATTTTCAAGGGCCTTCTTTTGTCTGTGTGGAGAATCCTTAGATGTAATCCCTTTAACAAAGGTGGAGAAGATCCTGTACCAACAGAATTCACAATTAGGAGGAAAAAAACGTGACAAGAAAGCTTGTATACGTTACAACATTTGTTTTGTTAGTACTTATGGGATCGACGATTGCTTTTGCAATTCCAAAAGTAAAAGTTACCGTTTCTTCAACAGGTTTGGTAACGATCTCTACGAAGATATACAAATACATTGCAGATACCAAAGCTGGTGTGTTAAAAAGTGGCTACTTAGCCTTTGAACGTGACAGAAAGTTTTGGATATATAGCGAAGATGGATTTGATCTGTATGCGTCCAATACTGCCTTAAAACCGATTGACTGGTCTATAAATGGCAAAAAAGAGAGTTTAGATACCAAGTCTAATGTGACGCTGACTTTTTTCTACAAATTCGATGACCAGAAAATAGAGAAATCGATCACATTTGTCAACGGGCCAAATTACGAAATCAAAGTCGCTGTTAAAGGGCCAAAAGATTTAAAGATGCATTTGAATTTTCCAACTTTGATGTCAAAATACAATGAGGTAAATGGAGTGCTTTTTACAACTTACTCTTCGAATCTTAAAACCATAGGAGTCGAAACCTCAAACGGCAAATTTAGAAATAATGGTTCCGCAGAATTCACTGGAAACCTTGAGGGTAAGATATACTTTGGGCCTGTGAAGAATTCCGAAATATTTGCCCTTTTCCCACAATACAAAGGTACAATTTCTGAGATCCTTAAGGGTTATCCGGGATCAGAACCATGGTATGGTTGGTTTCTTTACCTCTTTGTCAGAATACTCAACTGGATTTACTCATGGACAGGAAATTACGGCTGGGCAATAATAATCTTTGCTATTCTTGTCAAACTGGTGTTGTATCCACTATCACACCTTCAGATGAAATCTATGGTTCAGATGCGAAAAATTCAACCCAAGATGAAGGAAATTCAAAGGAAATATAAGGATCCTAAAAAACAACAAGAGGAATTAATGAAGCTTTACAGAGCCGAGGGTATAAACCCAGCAAGTGGATGTTTACTTACTCTTCCTCAACTTCCGATACTTTTTCTACTGTACTACGTTATCATCTATTCAAAAGAGAATTTTGCCTACAATCCACAGTTTTTACTCTGGAATGATCTTTCTGTGGGAGGATTCGGAGCAAATATCGTTTTGATACTTTTAATAGTGCTTCTTTCATCTTGGTCAACATTGTGGACAAGTACCAATGCCAAACAGGCGTGGCAGAGCATAGCAATATTTTCTGTAATGGAATTCTTCTTTGTTGGATTTCCGGTGGGGTTATTTCTGTACTACGCGGTGTTTTCTGCTATGCAACTCATCACTACATACTTTGTCGCAAAAATGTACAACATTAAGGGCATAACTCTTAGAGAATTGTTTGGAATGAATCCGAAAAGAAGATATGGGTAGGTAGGGAGCGTGGTTTCATGGAAAAGATTTTTGAAGCTAAAAATATCAAGGAATGTCTTGATAAAGCTTACGAAGAGCTCGACGTTTCAGAAGAAGAAATCGATTACGAAGTTTTGCAAGAGTCAACTCATGGCTTTTTGGGAATAGGCGCAAAGAATGCCGTGATCAGAGTCAAATTCAACGATAGATATAATATAAACTCTATAAGAAAATTTTTATCAAGGCTTTTGGACTTTTACGGTGTTAATGCCAAAATTGCGATTGACGTGATAAGACCTATGGTAATCTATTCTGTCAGGATTAATGGAAAAGATTCGCTATCCGAGCTTATAGGAAAGCACGGTCATACGCTAAGTGCGATTGAACATTTGGTCTCAGTTTATATGAATAAACATAACGATCATCACGTTTCCATCTCTGTCGATGTGAACGACTACAAAAAAAGGAAAGAAGAAATCGTGAAAAGGATGGCAGAAAGTGCAGTCGCAAAAATTAAAAGAGGTACAAAAAAAATATCCCTTGAACCAATGAGCGCTCGGGAACGTAAAATCGTTCACGAAGTGCTTTCTAAGTACGATGATATACGTTCTTATTCGGTGGGAACTGAACCATATAGATACGTCGTTGTCGAAAAAGTGAGAGTAAGAGTTAAAGGATAGGAGGCGACTCTTTTGAAAAAAGTGATCGAGTCTGTACCGAATTTCAGTGAAGGACGACGTGAGGATGTGGTAAAAGAAATCGTGAGACAAGCCGAAGAGACCGAAAATGTTTGGGTTTTCGATTGGTCGATGGATCACGATCACAATAGGTCCGTTGTTACTATTGTAGGTGATCCAGATCACGTAGGGGACGCGGTTTTCAAAATGGCCAAAAAGGCAGTAGAATTGATAGATTTGCGCCAACATACCGGCGGACATCCTCGGATGGGGGCAGTAGATGTGATACCTTTTGTCCCGATAAAAAACTCCTCAGAGGATGAATGTATTGAACTCTCGAGGAAGATCGGAAAACGAATAGGCACGGAGCTTGAAGTTCCAGTCTATCTCTATGAGAAATCCGCTGTTAGTCAAGAGCGCTCCAATCTTTCAGAAATACGGAAAGGACAATTCGAAGGTTTCTTTGAAAAGATAAAGTCTCCAAAATGGAAACCGGATTTCGGTCCAAGCGTGGTTCACCCAACTGCTGGAGTTGTTGCCATTGGAGCGAGAGAATATTTGATAGCATTTAATGTAAATTTGGGGACTAAAAATCTTGAAATTGCCAACAAGATCGCGCGTGCCGTTCGCTATTCATCTGGAGGTTATAGATTTGTCAAAGCTATGGGGGTGGATCTAAAGGAAAAAGGGATTGTTCAGGTTTCTATGAACATGACAAATTACAAAAAGACGCCACTTTTCAGGGTTTTTGAAACAATAAAGCGGGAAGCTGAAAGATATGGTGTATCCGTAGTAGGCTCTGAGATCGTTGGGATGATCCCTATGGATGCGCTTGTTAGAACTGTCAAGTATTACTTAGGCGTGGATGACTTCAAAAACGAGAGGGTGATCGAGTATAGGCTCCTCGACGAAATTAGCGGATCTTGAAATCTCAAACCTCAGGATTTTTACCCCTGTTGGAAGAGCACCAAGTATTGAAGGGAAGATTTTAGAACTTGAAGGAAATATTAGCATCAAAAATGGACATATCGTTTCTATAGGTAAATCCCGCGGAGCTCTCGAAAACTGGGATGGGAAGGGCATGTTGGCCATCCCGGGATTTGTAGATCCACACACTCACATCCCTTTTCATGGTGAGCGTTCTGAGGAATTTGTCATGCGCGCTGTTGGAAAAAGTTATGTGGAAATCCTGAAATCTGGTGGTGGGATACATTCTACTGTCAAAAAGGTGAGGAAAGCTTCAATTGACAATCTTGTGAAAGAAAACAAAAAGTATTTGGAATGGATGTTGAAATCTGGTGTTACTTCTCTGGAATGCAAAAGCGGGTATGGCCTCGATTTCGAAAACGAGTTGAAACAGTTAAAAGCTATTAAAAAACTATCTGAAGAGGTCCCTCAGACTTTGATCTCAACATTTTTAGGAGCACATGCGGTACCTCAAAAGGGTGAAAAAGCTTATCTTACAGAACTTATTGATATGATGAAAGTCATAAAATCGGAATCACTTGCTGAATTTGTGGATGTTTTTTGCGATGAAGGCGCTTTCTCTGTTGAGGGTTCCTTTGATTTGTTGAAACGTGCCAAGGATATGGGATTTAAGATCAGAGTACACGCCGAGGAGCTATCCTCAAATGGCTTTGCTTCTATAGCAGCAGAATTAGGTGCGGTAAGTGTAGATCACCTAATAAAAATAAAGGACCGTGAAATTCCAACACTTGAAAAATACGGTACCATTGCTCTTCTCATGCCAGCAACGAGTTTCTACTTAAAAACCATGTATGCTCCTGCTCGAAAGCTTATAGATAATGGTGTGCCAGTAGCTCTTGGATCGGATTTCAACCCGGGCTCCAACACTTTTTATTCACCCCTGTTTGTGTCTCATCTTGCCGTTAACCATCTTGGAATGACCCCATCTGAAGCACTCGTGGCTCAAACTTTGAATGCTGCCTGCGTTTTGGGAATTGAAAATGAGGTTGGCACAATCGAGATGGGGAAAAGTGCAGATATTGTGATTTTAGATGCACCAAGATTGGAATACCTATCTTACATGCCAACGAATGAGATCGTTAAAGCCGTTTTTAAAAATGGGAGGAAGGTTTTTGAAAATTGAAGTAGTATACCCGGGTAGGATCAAGAATTCATTTGCTAAGGAAGGTTTTGAAGAATACTTAAAGCGTCTCAACCGATTCTTTAAGTTAAGTATTGTAAGTATTCCGTCATGTCGATCGAGTGATCGAAAAAGATGTGTTGAAGAAGAATCAAAAAAACTGTTAAAATATATAGGAAGTAGGGAATTTATCTTATTAGATGTTGAGGGTAAAGAATTGAATACAAGTGAATTCTCCCAATTCATTGGCAAACACTTGGATAGTGCACGAGATTTGACATTTGTAGTAGGCGGGGTCTATGGTGTGTCGGCTGAGGTAAAAAAACGTTCAGACTTATCTCTTTCGTTATCACGTATGACTTTTACCCACTCTATAACGCTGATGATACTCGCCGAGCAATTGTATCGTGCCGCAAAAATTCTCTCGGGTCAGCCCTACGATCACTGACAAAGAGGAGGCAATTAAAAGGTGGATGTTGATCCGCTAAGTAGTTCTGGTGTTTTATGGGAACTCATTTTTCTCATTATTTTGTTGTTCCTCTCTGCGTTTTTCTCTGCTTCGGAAACGGCCATGATGAGTATCAGCCGAAAAAAACTTACGGATGCCATGAACGTAAAATCTTCTGACCTTACGTCTAATTTAAAAATGTCTAATCGATATCTCACTGTCATACTTATAATGAACAACGTCGTTAATGTGCTTCTGTCCTCACTCGCAACTGTTCTTGCTTTCCAACTAATGCCAGGAACATCGAGCTCAAAATTGGTCGGAATAGTTACCACCGTGGTTACCATTTTGATCGTCGTTTTCGGAGAAATTACTCCAAAGATCTATGCTCGCGGGAGCGCATCAAAATTTTTCAACATTTCTTTCCCCGCGATAAAAGCTTTGGATCTCGTTTTCAGACCCGTTACATGGTCTTTTACAGCATTTTCAGCATTCTTGATACAAATTTTCGCTGGCAAGCATGAGGTAGAACCTTTTATTTCACATGAGGAGATCCTTTTCGCTATAGATGTCGGAAAGCGCCAGGGAGTAATAGAAGAACAAGAGAGTGCTCTCGTTCGTGGAGCATTAGCACTCAAAGACACGTACGTCAGAGAAATAATGGTTCCTCGAGTCGAAATTGTCGGCATTCAGTCCGGAAAAACTTTAAACGAAGCGATAAAAATTTTCGATGAGTCAAAGCTCTCAAGATTACCTGTTTACGATAAAACTATAGACCAAATTGTGGGTATATGTTACGCAAAGGATGTGTTATCACTTCTAAATTCCAAAGGTGCAGCATTTAACACCATTAAAGTTGAAAAAGTGGCGAGAGGTCCATATTTTGTGCCAGAAACCAAAAAGATTGATGATCTTCTTCAAGAAATGAGACACATCAAGGTACATATTGCCATAGTTGTTGATGAATATGGTGGTACAGCTGGTCTTGTAACCCTTGAAGATGTGCTCGAAGAGATAACTGGTGAGATTTTCGACGAATTTGACATTGAAGAAGACGAAAGTCCAATAATTAAAAAAGATAGAAACACGTATATCCTAAGCGCGTTGACTCCTTTGAATGACATAGAGCGCGAATTGGGAATAAAATTTCCAGAAAGTGAATTTGAAACAATAGGTGGGTATCTTCTAAAAATTTTTGAACGCGTTCCGCGTCCAGGCGAAACAATGGATACAGAACAGATAACTGTCAAAGTTTTGGAGTCCAACAAAAAGCAGATCATAAAAGTAGAATTGAAATTGAAAAGAGGGAAAAGAGAAATTGAAGGTAAGCAATCTGATAGAAAAAGCTAAAAAGGTAAGGGAAAATGCATACGCCCCTTACTCCAAATTCAAAGTAGGAGCAGTATTGGAAACAGAGTCCGGTAAAATCTACACCGGCGTTAACATCGAAAATTCGTCATTCGGTCTAAGCATGTGCGCTGAGAGAATAGCGATCTTCAAAGCGGTTAGCGAAGGAGAAACTAAATTCAAAAGATTGGTTATCGTTGCTGACACAAGAGATGTGGTTTCGCCTTGTGGAGCTTGCAGACAAGTCATGTCCGAATTTGGAAATTTCGAGGTAATACTTTCCAATGTTAAAGGAAAAATGGAAGTTACAAATGTTGAAGAGCTTCTCCCAAAGGCATTCGATTTCAGAAAGGACCCGACATGAAGCGATATACATGTTTAACGGTTTTGATCCTTTTTATATCTTTCACATCACTCTTCTCAAGAAAGATCTTTTTTGCTTATCAAAGTACTCAAAACGTGAAATCCGTTGCCGTGATAGGCACATTTAACAATTGGTCGGCGACTGCTACCGTCATGAAGCGCGCTTTTGACAATATTTGGACTGTTCAAGTGGAAATCCCAGACGGAACTTATCTTTACAACTTTCTTGTTGATGGTCATGTTGTAGCCGATCCTCATAATCCCAAAAAGAAACCAAATGGCAAGGGTGGATACTATTCAGTACTCACAGTTGGAACTTTCACCCCTCCAACTGGAATCAAGGGAGACGGCATAATACACAAAAATTACATACAATTTGACGAGTACTCACGCGTATATGTTAATCCCGCTTCCACAAATACGATTTACTTTGCAATAGATACGTTGAAAAATGATGTTCAATCAATAAATATCAAGGTTGGAAGAAAACTCTACCCCATGGTTCCTATCGAAATAAACAAATATACCAACAGATATAAAATGATTCTGCACCCTTCGACTGAAAAATTTCATTACAAGTTCATAATAGAAGATGGAAAAACAAAACTCGAACTGGGAAAAAGCGGACTCGCAACAACTTCTAAGGCCTTTATTTTCAACTTTGCGAGTCCAACTGTTTCTATACTTGATGCACCTCGCTGGGCAAAAGGTGCTATTATCTATGAAATTTTCCCAGATAGGTTTTTCGATGGAGATGTTTCTAACGATCCGATATATACTACTCCTTGGGGAGAAAAGCCAGCCTATAACAATTTCTTTGGTGGGGATCTTCAAGGAATTATTGATAAACTCCGTTATCTTAAAGATCTCGGTGTTGATATTCTTTATACTACCCCAATCTTCGAAGCTCAATCAAATCACAAATATGACACCCAAGATTATATGCGCATTGATCCGCACTTTGGTACGATGCAAACTTTTAGAACTTTAGCCAACTTGCTTCATTCTAATAATATGTACTGGGTTATTGATGGGGTGTTCAACCACACTGGAACAGATTTTTTTGCATTCCGTGATGTGATTAAAAATCAACAAAACTCTAAGTACGTTCATTGGTATTTTATAAAACACTTCCCAGTCCGAGTAGAATCTGGAGATTATGCGACGTTCCAGAACTATCCAAGTCTTCCAAAACTGAACGTCCGAAATCTGTCTGTTCAGGAGTATTTAAAAAAAGTTGTGAACAAGTGGACCTCTAACGGTGCGGATGGATGGAGAATAGATTCAGCAAATGTTATAGCAAATGCTTTCCTTGTGAAGCTCTACAAATGGATACACGAGATAAAACCAGATTCTCTCGATGTTTCTGAAATATGGACAAATGCCTCTGATTGGTTCAATGAAGGAGCATTCAATTCAACCATGAATTATCTTTTTAAAGATGCAGCGTATAGTTATATAGTTTACGGAGCTGGTGCAAGAGCTTTTCTCAACGATACAAATTCTTATCTCAACACCTATCCACCTCAATTGTGGAATGCGCTCTGGAATTTAATAGACAGTCATGACACGCCGAGAGCATTTACAGCTGTTGATGGGAGTATCCAAAAGATGAAAGTACTCGTTGGTCTCCAGATGACATTTATAGGTGCTCCCATGATCTATTATGGAGATGAGATTGGAATGTCTGGTGGTAACGATCCACTTAATAGAGGTTGCATGAATTGGAAAAGATATCAATGGAATTCAGAGATCTATGAATGGTATAAAAAGTTAATAAGAATTCGAAGGGACACTCTTGCCATAAGATACGGAAATTACACGCCTATTGTTGCCAAAAAACAAGTTTTTGGATTCAAGCGTAATTATGAGAACCAAGAGGTGTACGTCTTTATAAATGGCGGAGAAAACGTCCAAGATGTGAAAACCCCTCTCGTCGGAAGCTTTCGCAATCTCATAGATGGGTCTATTTGGAGTTATCAAAAACCAATTACTCTTGAGCTTCAACCCTACGAAGTTCTAATACTTGAGAGAAAGTAAAGGAGATGATTCACGTGAGAAAGATTTCAATAATTTTCATTTTAATTACCACTTTTTTGACTGCGGGAATTTTGGCAACAACCTCTCTTGTTGTGTATTCGGATTTCGCATTGATTCAATCAAATGTCTTTCAAAGGTCTGGAGATCTCATTATAATTCCGACAACAAACGGTGTTGTTGAGAATTCTCTTGTTGTTTCTCAGCCCTTAAACTGGTATACATTTCACCGCGCTGAAAAATACTCTTTTGATAAGATTCTAAAAAACTACCTGGGAAAAACATTGCAATTCAAATTTCAAGACGGCACTCTCAGAAATGTCAGAGTTATATCGTATGATCCAGCCATATTGAAAGACGTGCAAACAGGACAAGTCTACTTCTCACCTGCAGGTGAATACATTTTCCCATCTATTTCATCTATAGACTCGAAGAACTATTTTACAGTTTCTTCGAATGCCACGGAACTTTCTTACAGCTATATCACTTCAAACATAGGTTGGAGAGGTATTTACAGCCTTGACATGAATTCTTCTATGATGATTGGAAATGTAAACCTACGGAATAGGACAGACACGACTTTTAAAAGATTTCATCTCGCTTTTGTGGCTGGAAAACCTAATGTTGTGGTACAGAGAAAAGAAAAATATGGAAAAACCATTGCTTTGAGCACAACTCCCAATGTTTTTACTCCTCCAAGTCAATCTCAGAGTCTTGGAGGATACAAAGTCTATGATTTTGGAAACATCCATTCTTTGAGCGCAAATTCTTCTCTCTTCATTTCACTCTTTTCTAAAAAGGTAGAGTTGGAAAAACTCAACGTGGCTTACAATCCATCAAATAATTTCAAAGCTGTTAGCCTCGTTGCAAAGATTAAACATGATTTTCCCATACCGCAAGGAGTTTTAAGTTTATATACAACGTCACATGGTGTTAAATATTTCCTTGGACAGTCGAACATTCCTGATAGCCCAGCTTCAGCTGTCTTAGAGATTCCATATGGTAAAAACTTCGACGTTGAAGTAAAAAATGTAGAGAAACAAAGAATCATGGTCTCAAAAAGGGTTTATCTTTACACTTATGAGACAACTGTGCGTAATTCTTCTAATAAAATACAGGGCATTTGGATTTACGAGTACGTTCCAAATGACTCCATCGTAACCCCCGTGGGGAATGTTCAATTTGAGCGTGTTTCCTCAAACGAGGTCCATTTCTATATCAAAGTTAAAGCTCACTCCAAGGGAGTATTCAGTTATCGTGTACAAACGAGTTATTGAATACTTAGGAGAAATTAGGTCATTCATGGTGAGCCGCCAGAGAGCGGCTCACATTCAAAGAATGGAAGAAGATTCTGTTGAATTATTTCCTGAGCTTTGCGAATCTGATAAGGAAAGGCTTTTGGTAGCGGTATGTGCTCATGATCTTTTTCGAGATGTTGAATCAAAAAAACTTGTAAAAATATCTAAAATTTGGAATTTGAAAATTACTAAAGTAGAAGCATTTGCTCCGGTACTTCTTCACGGTAAGGTGGCAAGTGAATATTTGAAGAGACGATTTAAACTAAGTGACGAAGAAATTTTAGATGCTGTGGCATATCACACATCTGGTATGCCAACTGATTCCTTGATCGTTAAACTACTTGTACTCTTAGATACTTTGGAACGCGGAAGAAATTTTGACGGTGTGGATGAACTGCGCGCGATTGCAAAACGTTCCTTGGATGAAGGATACATAGAGGTGATAAAGAACAAGATCAGATATGCCTTAAACCACTCTCTTCTTATTCTCCCACAAACAGTGGAAGCATGGAATTTTTTGAGAGGAGTAAGATAAGTGAGATACGTATTAATATCTCTGTCATTTTTCTCAATTGCTTTTGCAGTCTTAGTAATGTCAATAGTATTTTATCCATTCTTGGAAATAGGGTTCAACAGCTTAACAAATCAATATCCTAATTCGAAAGCTTATATTCTCTCCGTTATGACAAATGACACAGGAGACCCTCTTGGTTTTTACATTGTGGGTATTGACTTCACAACCAGCAACTCTATAATTGTAGATATTCCTAAGGAATTGAATGTAAAAGGAACATCCTTGGGAGTTCTCTACACAAATAACGGAATAAATAGTGTAAGAAATGCTTTGTCCAACATTATAGGAATACATTTCACGGACTATTTCATATTTACCCCTTCAAAAGCTGAAGAATTTGAGAAAAAGATTCGAAGTGGGATCCCTGGGTTGAGAGATCAAACTCATGAAATTGAATACTCTACAATCTCTGAAAATAAGAAAGCATTACAAATTGAAAGATTACTGGAAGAGCTTAAAAATCACGATGTATTTCGTGCCCTAAGCTTTTATCCCACTTTTTCCAAAAACTTTAAAAGTACAATTGAAATCCCAAAGTTTCTCAGAATTGTAAAATTTTTTGAAGGTGAACCTCGGGTATTGGTAATTTCCTACCCTGTTGTAAATTCAGACGGTACGTTAAAAACTGACAAAACCGAGCTTAAAAACTTATCTGTAGAATTGGAAAACTGTACACCCATTCAAAAGCGAACTTCAATCAAGATCACCTTTGTTAACAATTCTTATCTCCCCAATCGAGTGTTTTCTTACGGTATTTGGAATAAGTGGTCGAAGAAAGGGTATGATTTTCGAATCATCCCAGTGGTATGCTCCTACAACTCTTTTTACAAGAATATGGTCTTGGAAATAAGCGGTGTTAGTTGGAAAATAAATGAAATAAAAAAAGCTTTAAAATCAGCCTATCCAAATAAGAATTTCATTTTTTTGGCATTGAACAACAAAAAGAGTTTAGAATTGTACTACAAGCTCGAACAACAAGCCGCAGCTAACAGATATTATAATATAGGAAACACCGATTTTATAGTACTTGTTGGACAGTGATCATAAAAGTAAGGTTAAAGACTCCTTTCCAATGGTCGTCTAAGTGTAGTGCTCCCATCAAAATTAGATAGACCCAACTTTTTGAGTACTTTCAACAGTTTGTCTCTTTCCTTTTCACCGTTCAACGCCCAGTGAGCAAGAGCCGTGGGAATTTTCTTGAGATGAAAGGATTTGGCGTATTTCTCCATCTCATCCGGCATTTTCACACGCATTCCTAAGTGTATGTCATATCGTGTGTAATCTCTTGCGAATCTGTCGATGATTTCTTTTTCCTCATCGTTGAGTGTGAGGTATCTTTGGATGAATCTTTCTCTTATTCGCTTTGGCATCCTTTCAAGATATTTCATCACCAAATCTTTTCTCGCTTGGAGAAACGGATGCATTCCGTTGGTTATGTGACTGACGAACTCCATCGTTTCATATCTTTTTGTCATGAATTCTTTGAACTTTTCTATATTGTTAAGCAAGTCAAAAGCTTCTTTGAGCTTTCCTTTTCTGCTCAAATACGGAATCATCTTTCTTCTTTCAAAATAAGCCATGTACGTGGATACAAACAAAGTCTCCCTTTCACTTTGGCTCATTGCTTCAAGTTTCTTGATCGATTCTTTGAATTCATCCTCTATTTTCATCTTTATGTATTCGTTCAATATTGCAAATGGAGCGTCATCTGGATTCACTCTTATTTTCAAGCCTTTGATAAGCTTTCCAAGTGTGTATCCTCTCACTTCCTTTACCTTGCCTTTGAGTATGGCAGAGATATTGTCTCGCGCAATACCACA